>Ga0247843_1000670_pt1 | contig 78805 bp, 90 predicted proteins | sample LaCruzMarch2017__FD_192420 | JGI IMG/M metagenome (GOLD analysis project Ga0247843, IMG submission 192420) | Freshwater microbial communities from meromictic Lake La Cruz, Castile-La Mancha, Spain - LaCruzMarch2017_8m | ecosystem: Environmental > Aquatic > Freshwater > Lake | place: Spain... | reverse complement strand
GTTACGATTAGGCGTAAAGTCACGTCATCCGCAGCATGAAAAGCGGCGCCGTAGGACGCTAACAACACATCCAGACCTGCGGATTTCACATCAAAGACGTCGGAAAAATCAGCAATAAAACGATAGGATTTAGATTGATCACAGGAAAAGAGCGCAGGCGCCAGATGGAGCCAGTCCTCCATGCTTGCCTGACAGACACGTATTGGCACATACACACCAGAGTCAACCAGGCTTTTCTTAATCTGTTTTGACTCAACAATCACGCCTCGACTGAACTGATTCAGCGCAAGCACCCAGGCATCCGGTGCAGCGGCGCGACCCAAGCGTAATCCGTAAGAGCATTGCAACTCGGGGCCTGACCCTGTCGACAGCGCCAGAGGAAGCGTTTGCAGACTCACGTCCGCTTGCGCGCGCTCTTTGACTAAGCGTCGACCACAGGCAATGAGCGCCCTTTTCAATCGTTCGATGGACGCCTCCGTCTCCACAGCAACGGTCATATCATGGCTACTTTCCACAAACCAGTGACTTTTATCAGAGAGAAAAACCTGACAGCGAACGCGTCTGGCCTCGGTCTGATTGACTTCGATGCAGCGGGCGACTGCCCTCAAATCGTGATCTTTGATGCCCTTGTCGTCAACCGATAGCTTTGCAATGTGCGCAATCAGATTCTGATAGCTGGAAAGCAGGGAAGCCTCGACTTCTGCACGCGTTTGGTGCGAGCGTGTCGGCTGCTGTTGCAAAATTCGGTCAAACTGCGTCATCGCCTTTTTCGCGCTGGCATCCCAAGAGAACTGCCGCGCTTGCACTAAGCTATGTTCGACCAAGGCGGTACGCAAGCGCTCATCATTTAAAAATTTGGCAATTTTGTCGCGAATGTCATACACATCAAAGGGGTCAAAAAGCGCATCCTCGTAGGCAAGCACTTCGGGCAAGCTCGTGCGATGAGCCGCCAGTGCTGGCGCTCCGCATGCCATGGCTTCCAAAACAGGCAAACCAAACCCCTCATGCCAAGAGGGAAAAACAAATAACGTGCACAAGTTATAGAGCTCGATCAAGGCCTCATCAGAAACGTAACCCGTAAATCTCAAAGCGTCTGGCCCTAGCTCAAGCCTAAGACCCAGCTGCTGGAGTGAGGCGAGGTCTAAAGATGAAAACTTGCCGGCTAACAATAATTGATGCTTTTGACGCAGGCTCGGCGGCAAGGCGGCAAACGCTTCTAAGAGCCTGGGTAAGTTTTTGCGCTCATCCGATCCGCCGGTATATAAAACAAATGGCCGATCCAGGTCGAACTCACGCATTCTGGCCTGGCGCTGGGCTGCATCGAGGGACAAGGGTCGAAACTGAGCGTCTGCCCCAAGATAGGTATTAACAATTTGGTCCGGGCGAAAGGACAAGTGTTCGAGCGCTTCGTCGCGAGAAAATTCTGAAATGGTGAGAGCGCCAGCCGCAGACTGGATCTCCCTGAGTTTTCTTGTGTAATGCTTCTCGAATACGCTGTTGTTAAAATACTGCTCTGCGTTTAAAAGCGGGATCAAATCGTAGACCACGACGCAGGTTGCAAAGCCAAACTCAGGCTCTGCGACACAGGCTAAAGCATCATCTCGATAGCCCTCAAAATAACTCGATATAAATAACAGATCAGCTTGCAAATCTTTCAAAAAAGTCTTGTAGCAAGCCTCGGCGGCCTGTCTGCGCCAAGTGTTACGACCATCGGCATCGCGCAAGGGGCCGTATGCATGCCAAATCAAAATGTTTTCGTCCTTGATCTGGCTGCCAATCGTCTGTCGCACGGACGCGATAGACTCTGGCATGAGACCATTAAACGCAAGAAAAATCTCGTGCTCAGTCTGCTGCGAGAGCAACGCTTGGGTCATGGAAATCGTGTAGCGACCAATACCGCGAAATCGGCTGTCGGTTTGAGCGCCCTGCATGTCAATGACGATTCGCATTACAAAGGCCTTTTAGCTCTCTGCTGTGCAATCTCATGCTGCAAATCTCGCAGTATCAATGAAGCGTTCTGGGAGAGGACGATTTTTCTTGCGGGAGCTTGAGGAGCGAGCAAATTGGCGCTAGCTAACCAAGGAAATCGATGCTGTAACGCTCGGGAGGCTCTTTCAAGCAGAGGAAAGGTACGGAAGGCCTGTTTGGCAGGGCCTTTAATCACAGAAACCAACGATCGCAGCACCTTAGTATTCTCCGGCAAACATCTATCTACATAATGTTTCATCATACAATGGACCGCTTATATTTATCGTGCGCACAATTGACTTATGCAAATGCTCAGGGCCCTCTACAGCTATAGAGCGTTTATCGCGGGAAGTATTGTCCGTGAGTTCCAAGCCAAATACCGAAACTCCCTGCTCGGTGCACTTTGGAGCATTCTGAATCCCATCGCGATGATTGCTGTGTACACGGTCATTTTTTCACAGATCATGCGTGCCAAGCTTCCAGGCGTAGACTCCACTTTCGCCTACAGCATTTACCTCTGTTCAGGCATTTTGACTTGGAGTTTGTTTTCTGAGCTGACCAATCGCTGCATCAACATCTTTCTCGATCATGCCAATTTAATAAAAAAAATTAATTTTCCGAGACTGTGTTTGCCTCTGATCGTACTCGGTAGTGCCTTATTGAACTTTACGATCATATTTGGAATTTTTACGCTATTTTTAGTATTGAGTGGCAATTTCCCAGGATGGTCTTTTATCGCAATTTTTCCGATCTTGCTCATCCAGATGATGTTTGCAATGGGTTTAGGCTTAAGCCTCGGAATTTTGAATGTTTTTTTTCGAGATATTGGTCAATTTTTTGGTATTTTTCTTCAGTTTTGGTTTTGGCTAACACCTATTGTTTATCCAATCACGATCCTGCCTGAGCAGATCCGCCAAGTCATTGAACTCAACCCGTTGACCAAACTCATTACTGCCTATCAAAATATTTTGGTCCACAACCTCTGGCCAGACTGGAGTACCTTGTGGCCAGTCGGACTCGTTGCCGTTCTTTTATGCTTATGGTGCCTGAGACTGTTTCGCAGGCGATCTGGCGAACTTGTGGATGAGCTCTAATGGGAACCATCCATGTCCACAACGTGTGTAAAGCCTACCGCCAGTACCCTAATCGCTGGGCTAGACTGCTTGAGTGGATATTGCCCTTTTTGGGGGTGCGGCACACGGTAAAGCCTGTCTTGCGCAATATCAACATAGACGTGAAGCAAGGTGAGGCGGTTGGAATCATCGGGATCAACGGCGCAGGTAAAAGTACACTACTCAAACTTATTACTGGGACAATTACGCCTAGCTCCGGCTCGGTCTCGGTCACAGGTCGAGTCGCTGCATTACTCGAACTTGGGATGGGGTTTCATCCGGACTTTACTGGCCGACAAAACGTCTATATGTCCGCCCAACTCTTGGGCTATAGCGTTGCAGATATTGATCGGCTCATGCCCGAGATCGAAACATTTGCTGAAATCGGCTCATACCTCGAACAGCCTGTTCGCGTGTACTCAAGCGGCATGCAAATGCGTCTGGCCTTTAGTGTCGCCACTGCTCATCGGCCAGATGTGCTGATTATTGATGAAGCGCTTTCTGTGGGTGACGCCTATTTTCAACACAAGAGTTTCAATCGTATTCGGGAGTTTCGGTCACTTGGCACCACACTTTTGATAGTTTCGCATGACAAAGCCGTCATTCAAGCAGTCTGCGACCGAGCGGTCCTACTCAATGCGGGAGAGGTGGCGATGGAAGGACCGCCCGAAGCCGTGATGGATTACTACAATGCCTTGTTAGCCGAGCGCGGAGAGACTCGAATTGAACAGGAGCAAACGGCAGATGGTGGCGTCGCGACCCAGTCAGGCACAGGAACTGTGAGCATCGAAGCGGTCAAGCTTGTCGATCTCCAAGGTGCCAGTGTTGTAGAAGTGCAGGTAGGTCAACCTGTCTCTTTGCTTGTCCGCGCGCAGGTCCACACAGCGACCGAGCAACTTGTCATGGGCTATATGATCAAGGATCGTCTTGGACAAACTATTTACGGTACCAACACGCACCATCTCAATCAAACGCTCTACGATTTAGACCAAGGTGCTGTGATAGATTTCAACGCTCACTTTCTTGTCAATCTTGGCGAGGGGTCCTATTCTTTCAGCGTCGCACTGCACGCATCCGACACGCATATCGGCGGCAATTACGAATGGAAAGACAGGGCACTTGTCTTTCAAGTCATCAACGTAGGTAAAGAACATTTTGTTGGTTCGACCTGGATGGCTCCAACACTTGAGATTAAACAATGAAAGATGATTTTTATAGTCGATTTGAATTGTTCTTTAGGGGCACTCGCACTGAAATAAAAGCACGCTTGCTCACCTACATGCCTTTTATCGAGCCCATGCTCACCCTTTATCCTCACGCAATCGCCTTGGATTTAGGCTGCGGTCGGGGCGAGTGGCTTGAGCTGCTCCAAGAAAAAGGGTTTCAAACTCTAGGTGTCGATCTTGATGAAGGTATGCTCGATGACTGTCGTGCGCTCAATCTGAATGTTCGCACACAGGATGCGATCTCCGCACTGCAAGGGATGGAAAATGAAAGCGCCTCACTCGTATCCGCATTCCATCTGATTGAACATATTCCGTTTGAGACCTTGCGTTTGCTGGTCTCCGAGGCCTACCGGGTCTTAAAACCAGGCGGGCTCTTGATCATGGAAACGCCTAATCCCGAAAACATATTAGTCGGCACCTCAAATTTCTACCTTGATCCGACCCATACGCGCCCAATCCCACCAGGGTTGTTATCTTTTATCCCGAGAGACTCAGGGTTTTTGCACATCAAGGTTCTCCGTTTGCAGGAGTCGCCTAGTTTGCGAAATGTTCAGTCCCCTACGCTGCTTGAGGTCTTTGGTGGAGCCAGTCCGGACTACGCAGTGATTGCACAAAAATCTGCACCACAAGAAGTTTTAGATCAGTTTAAAGCTGCTTTTGAAGTGGATATTGGTTTGACATTTGAAACCTTATCCAATCGCTATGACCAAGCCCTACAGGAAAAGCTCCATGCACTCGATGCCTTGGCTCATGCTGTCTACCAGAGTACTTCATGGAAAATCACTCGGCCGCTGCGATTCATAGATGCTGTTTTTAAGGCCTTGAAACGAAAACTCAAAAGAAAAAGCTGAGCTCGGGTGTCATAAAACTATCTGTCTCTGTATTGGCTTTAAAAACCTGTCTAAGCCAGATTTAACCAACCTAAAATCTTGCGGATCGAACGTCGTGAATCCAATGTTTTGGGGTGTATATCAAAGCTTCATCGCACAACCGGGACGACATCTGGGGCTCGCGCCTTACATCGAATCGCCGTTTAATTCCGCAAGGAGTTACACCAAGGTATTTGATATCCAAAGAGCCGGCGCGCGCGGGATTTATGCTGAGGGTGGGCCTTGGGGTCGGCATCAGGATGTAGAAAAGATGGTGTTGCTGCCCATGATTGAGCAAGCTTGGGTATAGAAAATCATTTGGCAAGCAAGAGACTGCCTTAGTTAATATGTGATCTTCGCAATTAATCCAGCAGCAAACACTTAGACTTTTGCAACATGTTTTGCAACTGCTTTACACCTTCTCTTTGAACGCTGACATAGACTCAGCATCAACCGCCACGCCTCTGTCTTGAGCGCAATCTGGCGGTTTTTTATTTTTACAACAAATAAAGGATCATCAGCGATGGAAGTAGTCACTCAATACGAATTGGATATGCTAAATTCTGACTATTATAGTCAGAATTTAGCGGGAGCGTTAAAAATGCACTCATGGCAGATACAAGAAGCTAAAGCAAAACTCTCCGAGGTCATTAAATGCGCTGAAAGCGAAGGTCCCCAGAGGATCACCTTACATGGACAGCCCGTTGCTGTTGTGATGACGCGCGCACTTTACGACCAGCTCACTGGCAATGAACGCTCATTTGTTGAATTTATGCGTCAATCACCACTCTTTGGGCTAGAGGACGTCAGCCTTGAGCGAGATCGCAGCTTGACTCGCGAGGTCTCAATTTGAGTTACCTCTTAGATACGAACGTTATCTCCGAACTCCGGCGTAAGACACCCGAGCCTTCTGTCATTGAGTGGTTTTCTAAAAGACCAGCTTCCACCCTCTACCTGAGTGTGCTGACACTCGGAGAGCTTCGCAAAGGCATCGAAAGCGTAAAAGATTTAGATAGACGCATGACGCTCACTGATTGGCTTGAGACCGACCTGCCAGCTTTTTTTACAGGACGCATCCTGCCGATTGACGTAAAAGTAACTGACCGTTGGGGCAGATTATTGGCCGCGGCAGGCCGTCCTTTACCCGCAATTGATAGCCTGCTGGGCGCCACAGCGCATCAATATGGTTTGAGCGTAGTCACACGTAATAGTCGTGACTTTGACAATCTAGGACTTAGCATCATTAACCCTTGGACCGCTCATTCACAAAATGCAGCCCCAGATTAATCGCCTGTCTCCCTCAAAAGCAATCCCTGGCTAGAGACATCTCGTAATCATCCTAGTACAAAAGTTAATATTTTTTTATCAGAAATATTAACTTTTTATTATTTTTTTGCATTTTTTATCGTTTTTGATCATAATGCCTCCATGGAACAGCACAATCTACTTGGTGGAGCTTGGCTCGCAACCAACTATGGCATAGAGCCTGTGTTTCCGTTGCAGACATTTAGTCATCTTGGTGGAAGACGCGCCACGCACGTGTCAGAGGGTATTACGACAGAAATATACGTAGAAAGTATGCGCCCAAGCGCAACATTACGCGGACATCTTACCTTTCATCTCAAGCACGAGATACCCAATCTAGAGCTGCTATCCCGACTTTTTGAAAAAATCAGTCCACATGAATTGACCGCCTGGATCGATGACGAACCCTCTGGTCAGTATGCAAAGCGAATAGGGTTTCTGTATGAGTTCATCAATGGTCGAAAACTAGAAATCCACTCAAAAATTCTCGGTGGCTATGTTGCTGTGCTCGATGACACAAAACAAGTAACCGCCTCACCAGAGCACACCGTTCTCAACCAACGTTGGCGCGTGAGAGACAACCTCCCTGGCACCTCTGCTTTCTGCCCATTTATTCGCAAAACAAACGACACGCTCGAGGCGATCAATTTAGATGTGAAGAGCCTGATGGAAAATCTGGCTGTAGAGTTTGGAGAAGAGTTGCTGATGCGCTCAGCCGTCTGGATGACGCTTCGAGAAAGCAAATCTAGCTTCGCTATTGAGGGAGAGTCCGATCAAACCGATCGCATTCAACGCTTCGCGGATGTGCTTTCTCGTCGGACCGGGCAACGCCCATGGCCTCTTACTCAAGCTTCGCTAGCAAGCTTGCAATCTGAAATTCTAGGTCAGCGCACTACATTGCAGAGTTTTGGCATTCGCCAATCACCCGTATTCATTGGTGAAGTCGCACGCTATCAAGAAGTCGTCCACTATATCGCACCACCCGCCCAAGACCTTGCAGCCATGCTTGAGGGTCTCGTTACCTTTTTAGACCGCACACAAGGACAGTCGCCCGTCATGCGCAGTGCTGTGGCAGCCTTTGGCTTTGTCTACATTCACCCCCTCGCAGATGGTAATGGACGCGTCCATCGTTTTCTCATAAACGATGTGTTGCGAAGAGACGGTGTCGTGAAGGGTCCCATGATTCTCCCCGTCTCCTCTCTAATATCGAGAGACCAGACCGAACACCGTGCCTATCAAGATATTCTGGATGCAATATCACGACCACTCATGCAATCATTGACTGATCTTTATGAGTTTAAAGGTCCCCTCACAACATACCCCGATGGCGTGACGTCAAATTTTATTTTTCATGGGGATGACCAGGCTCGACATACATGGCGTTTCCCAGACTTTACTCAGCATGTGATCTATTTAGGGCACCTGTTAGAGCGGACGATTCTTGAAGACATGCGGGACGAGTCTCGTTATTTGCGAAGTCACTCACAAGCACGCTCAGCAATCAAAGACATCATTGAAATGCCAGATGTACAACTTGATCGTGTCATTCGCTCAGCGCAAGCCAATCACGGCAAACTGTCCAATATTTTGCTCAAAGAAATACCCATGCTTGAAGAACTAGGGGTTTGGGATGAAATCGTGGCAGCAATAGAAAATGCATTTCAACAGCGTATCGTATGACGAGCAAGATGCTATCCAAACCATTGATCAGGATTTTGAGCAGATTGTGCTGCGATACCCCGAGCGCTGGCTACAGATTTACCATGCGCGGCTTGGTTGAGACAAAATGGACCGCTGACGCATCCGTTGCTTTGCACTCGATCAAATGCGTCAAAGCACGAGCCTGATTTACCCCTTTACTCCTGTCCAAACATTCCCAACCCGGCCTCGGGCACCTTTGCCATCAAGACGCTACCTGTGTCCGATTCGGTCATAAATAGTGTCTTGTTCTCTACACCACCATAAGCAATATTCGTGGTCGATAGCCCTGCACAAGAACGCAGGCGATAAAGTGGCTCGCCCAGCTTGCTGAAAATCCATACTGAGCCTAGACCACAGTGTGCCACCGCAAGACCACCGGTGACATCCGCAGCGATGCCGTCCGGACCTGCAGAGCCTCCGGATAACTGAATATATGCACCAACCTTTGAGGTTGTTCCATCGGGATGCAGAGGCATGCGCCAGATCTGATTAGCACGCGTCGCGGCGACATACAAAACCTGTTGATTGGGACTCAAGGCCAATCCGTTCGGACTTGGGACATTAGAGATCAACAAATCCACCTGACCATCTGGGCGCAGACGATACACGCGACCGCTCGGATCCTGCATGCCGGTCTGTCCTTGATCAGTAAAATACAAATCTCCATTACTCGCAAAAATCAGATCGTTCGTGCCCTTAAGACCCTCGCGTCGCACATGGTCCAGAACGGGCGTGACCTTGCCGCTTGCCGGATCTAGTTGCATGATTCCGTGGCGATGATCTGCAATAAAAAACCGACCATCTTTGTGAATCTTGAGCCCGTTTGGCCAACCATCGTATTCAGTGACGACAGACCACTCTTTGTCGGGCGTGATCTTCAGCACCCGTCCGTACGGAATATCTGTCACATAAAGATTACCTTCTCGATCAAACGAAGGCCCCTCAATAAACGAATGTAGGTGATCGCTTCCCTTACCAAAGCTCCAGCCAGACTTGCGATTTTTCATCCGCAAGTGGTCGGGAATACTTGAAAAGAGAGTGGTCTCAATTTCTTTTGGGGGTGCATACATGATCTCGTCTCCGTCTAATAATTGATATTTTTATTTATTCACCGGCTTTCTCAAATCCGGCCCCAGCACATATTCAGTCTCTACATCACCACGAAATAACGACTTGCCACAAATCATGATCTGCCCCTTTGGGTCCAGAAAAATATTGTCTCGGACGATCAACGCACTACCCTTGGGCACCTCAAGTCGGCTTGCCAGCAAGGCATCCGCAACGATGGCTGAGACCTGGACCACGATGGTCGGCACACGGTACCCCACGATTTCACTCACAAATGCGTGCACAGATTGCGTCAACAACATTTCGCCGGTGACCGCCTGACCGAGCTCAATCGGCAAGTAACGAATTTCCAGACACACCGGGCTGTCATGGATCATCCTTAAACGTTCGAGCTTGAAAACCTGTGTGCCCTTAGGCAGGGAGAGTTGAGCCAAGACCGAAGGTGGTGCTTGCACAAGTTCATAGTTTGGCGAGCGGTAACTCACACGAAGCCCTTCGAGTGCAACCTGATCCTCAAAAGGTAAACAATGACGGGAATCGATCGGAAAAGTCCCCATCATGGCTGGTGCAACAAAGCTGCCACGACCCGCGTGGCGGGTCACCATTCCCTCAAACACCAGTCGCGACAACGCTTGTCTTACCGTTGCACGTGTCGTTTTAAACCGAGTCGCGAGCTCAGACTCAGAGGGTAATTGGGCGCCTGGCGCATACGCCCCCGAAGCAATCCCCTCTCGGACAAATTGCTCAATACGTTCAAAAATAGGCGTGTTTTTAATTTTGGTCATGCGCAATTAATGGTTGACTCTATTACTAACTGCCTTTACATTTTAAATGACTATACAACTAAAACAAAACGTATTACGTTTAAATTTCTTAGTCTAAAGCTCTGGAGACCACTGCACATGAGTGACATGAATGACTTTCGGATGCTTTCCACCAGTGGGATTCTGGGTTACGGTTTTCCCGAGGCTTCGCTCGAGGCAGGCATGGCCCTCAACCCTCACGTGATTGGTGTGGATGGTGGCTCGGTTGATCCGGGACCTCACTATCTGGGTTCCGGAAAACCATTTTGTTCACCAATGGCAATTAGGCGAGACTTGCGTCTGATGCTAAATGCCGCGATCAAGCATGGCTGCAAGCTCATCATCGGCACTTGCGGCGGGGCGGGCGGCGAGCCTCATCTTGATCTGGTCGTACAAATGGCCCGCGAGATCGCCGCAGAGGACAAATTACATTTCAAGATGGCCGTCATCCATGCTGAGCTCAAGCCCGACTTCATCAAAGCACAGCTTCAGCAAAAAAAGATCCGGCCCCTGGGCAGACACCCCGAGCTCGACCCCGCCACCGTTGACCGGGCGATTCGCATCGTCGGTATGATGGGGCCAGAGCCCTTTGCTCAAGCTCTCAATTCAGGCGCCCAAGTGATACTTGCTGGGCGATCAAGCGATCCCTCCCCTTGGGCTGCCGCAGCCATTAACGCGGGTTTTCCGCCCGCCGCCGCCTGGTATGCCGGCAAAATGCTCGAGTGTGGCGCGACACCTGCTATTCCAAAAGGCCATGATTGCCTAATGGTCAAGATCAGAAAAAATGGCGATGTCGAATGCGAGGCAATGAACCCTATTCGCCGCTGTACCAGCGTATCGATCGCAAACCACAGCCTACATGAAAACGCGAGTCCGATTCACCACATCGAGCCAGGTGGACTCCTCGATACCTCCGCCTGTACCTTTGAAGAAGTGACCGATCGTGCCGTGATTATTCGTGGCATGACCTGGACGACCAATCCTTACACGGTCAAGCTTGAGGCAGCCGAGTTGGCCGGCTATCGCGCCTTTACGATTTGTGGCACACACGATCCGTTGCTGATCAGCACGGTTAAGACCTTTTTGGCCAATATACGTGAACTGACAGCTACCAAAGCGGCTGACCTAGGCGTTCAGCCCACCGACTACACCCTGGTCATCCGCACATACGGACTGAACGGCGTCATGGCAGAAAGAGAACAAGTACAAGACGCCACGACCCACGAGCTTGGTTTTCTGGTAGAAGTCGTCGCCAAAGACCAAACAACGGCCAATAGCGTGCTCGCACTTGCACGCACGCAAATGCTACACATGGACTTTCCGGGGCGGATGTGTCGAGAGGGCAACATGGCCTTTCCGTTTTCACCCTCAGATCAGGAGGGCGGACCGATGTATCAGTTTTCCATGCACCACGTGCTCGAAGTCAAGGATCCCTGCGAGCTCTTTCCGATTGATTACGAAAACCTCTAAAGGGAACGTCACATGCCACTGATCAAAGATCTCGCCATCGTATGCAAAAGCAAAAATGCGGGCCCCTTCGAGCTAACGATTGATGTCGTGTTTGATAATGCCGAGGCCTACAATCGGGTCAAGCGCTCAGGCGTGCTTTGCCCAAAGCTGTTCGCAGAACTCTACAACGTCAACGAACAAGACGTCCTCTTTACACCCTATGATGCCGCCTTTGCCTTTAAAGCGACCCTCCCTCGGCTCGTTCCGTCTGGTGGCATCGGTGACACAGACGTCTACGGTGCCCAACAACACGCACCGGTGCTCAACGTCCACATCCCATGAACAACCCACTCACCAAACTGCAGGCACTGGGACTCGGTGCGCTGTCGGTTGTGATCGGGCTGTTCGTGTGGGAGCTCTGCGCGACGCAGTTTTCTGACTTTATCCTACCCTCGCCGCTGAGCGTTTTTGCCCAGTTTTTCGATCCCGTCTTTGCGCCCAGACTCTTCAAAGCTATCACAGGCTCGCTGGTGCAGCTTGGACTTGGCTTTACGTTGGCACTTTTAATCGCCGTGCCGCTTGGCACCTTACTCGGCCGCTCCGACACACTGTATCGGATGTTCAATCCGGTGATCAACGCCATCTACGCCATCCCGCCTGTGGCGATGGTCCCTTTTCTGATTATCTGGTTTGGCTTGTTCCTCGAGTCACGCGTCGCCCTCGTGTTTCTGATGTGCTTTTTCGATATCCTTGTGGTCATTATCGCGGGCTCGCGAGATGTCAGAACCTCTTGGATTGATGTCGGCCGATCGTTTGGTGGCAGCCGCTACTACTGCTTAAGGCACATCGTCTTTCCCGCCTTGACACCCTTTTTATTTGCTGCACTGAGAGTAGGCTCGGCCCGTGCGATCAACGGAATGATTACCGCAGAATTGTTCTTTGCTGCCGTCAATTTAGGACAGCTCCTAAAGCGCTCAACCCAAGCCTTTGACGCCTCTGCAGCGCTGGCGGTCGTGATGACCGTATGCCTGATGGGACTACTGGCGCAAAGTATCATTCACATGCTTGAGCGACGCCTGCTGCACTGGCACTTGAGGCGCTGATTCATGAAGACACTTAAAAACGCACTTCTGCCCCTGATCGGTTTTGCCCTCGTGCTTGGCCTCTGGGAGGTCGTTGGACGCAGCCTCGGTGAGAGTCTGTTCGCCCCAGCCTCCTCCGTCTTTGCCAAATACATTGAGATGCTGCGCGAAGGAACAATGCTCAAGGAGCTTTTTATCTCCTTACGTCAAATGTTGTTGGGATTTTCACTCGCGTGCGTCATAGGAATGCCGATGGGCATCGCGATGGGACGCTCCAATATCTCAGACGCCATGCTTAGGCCGTGGGTCAGCATCTTTGTGGTGACCTCGACAGCTGCCCTGATTCCGATTCTGATCATGATTTTAGGCACTGGACTGACCCTGCGCTCTACCGTCGTATTTCTCGCAGCTGTCTGGTACATCGTGCTGACCACCTACAACGGCGCAAAAGGCATCAGCCCCGAGCTCCTCGCCGTTGGCCGATCCTTTTCCGCCAACAACACGCAAATTTTTTGGAAAATCATCCTGCCGGCGCTTTATCCCTACCTCATTACCGGCGCACGCATCGGACTGATCCATGCCATCCGCGCCATGGTGATGGCCGAAATGTTTGTCATCGTCGGCTACGGCGCCCTGATCAATCAGTCCGGTATGGAGATCAACACTAGTGCACTACTCAGTCTTTTACTCACCCTAGCGTTTGTCAGTCTGATCGCAAACGCCCTACTTTCGCAATGGGGGAAACATCTGGCACCCTGGTATGAACAACAACGCCAGATTCTTTAAGCAATAACTTTTATAGGCTCGTCAAGGGCCACACAGGAGACGACCATGACATTGACTCGCAGAGATCTACTTAAGCACGCCGGAATGGGATTGGGCTCGGCAGCCCTACTGTCATATGCGCCGTTAAGCCTCGCGCAAAAAAATCGTGCCCTAAAAGCACAGATTCTGGGCTTTACCCTGTCGATTCACGTGCCCGCGATCATGGCACTCAACGAGGGCATGCAAGCCCTCGGCTACAGCGCCTCTGACATGAAACGCATCGAGTCCATGCAAGTTTTGACTCAATCGATCGTGGCCGGCTCCGCCGAAGTCGGCGAGTCCGACATCGTATCAGCCCTTCGCGCAGGCTCGGTCGGTGCAGACGTCAAAATGGTCGGTATGGTCTACAACAACACCAGCCAAGTGCTGGTCGTCAATGCCGACAAAGTCAAAAGCTATGCAGACTTTAAAAATAAAGATAATGCCATCGCCCTGAATTCCACCGGAGACTTTATCTATGTCATGTTGAGTGGCATCTTTGAACGCAATGGTGTCAACATCGAAGACGCTACTGTGGTGGACGTCGGCGGCTCAGGCTCGCGCATGCGCGCGCTGCTTGGTGGACGCGTGGCAGCCGTGCCAGTGCACTTTGACCAGGCTGCCGATATCCTCAAACAAGGCAATTACAAAGTTATGGTCGAGCCCTGGAAAATCTACAACCCCTGGCTCTCAGAAGCTTGGTTGGTACAAGGCTCCTGGCTTAAAAATGCCGACAATGCCCGCGCCATCACCGACCTGCTTAAAGCCACTGTGACCTCGTTTCGGAAAACAAACCAGAGCTTGGCCTACTTTGCTGAGGGCTATCGTAAATACGCGACTGTTAAAGACGCCAAGACTGCGACCGAAGAGCAACTCAGACCCGTCTGGGAAACACTCTCCAAGCAAATCAAGGCCTGGCCTGACGATGGCGGCTTTCGCCTGAAGTATTTTGAGGAGTTGATGCCCGTCTACGTCAAAGCCGGAACGGTCAAGCGTGGGACCAATATCGCCAAAACCATCGATACCCAATACATGGAAAAAGCCCTCAAGGAGCTTGGATAATTGGCACATTTCAAGCTTGAAATCGACGGGATCACCAAGATCTACCGGCAAGGTACAAGCGGCCTGCCGGTACTGGAAAATTTTTCCCTTCAAGTCAAAGATCTGGAGTTTCTCGTACTGCTTGGTCCCTCGGGGTGTGGCAAGTCCACACTCCTGAGAATCATCAACGGTATCGAGACCAGCGATGGCGGACGAATTCTGATCGACGGCCAGGACGTGACCGGTACCACTGGACACGGCCGCGGCATGGTTTTCCAAAGCTTTGAACTTTTCCCGTGGCGCACTGTCCTCGACAACGTCGCGTTTGGTCTCGAAGTCGCCGGCGTCGCAAAACAGCAACGCCTCGCCCAGGCCCGCGAATGCGTCAACCTTGTCGGCCTTTCCGCCTTTGAAAATGCTTATCCTCACCAACTTTCGGGCGGCATGCAGCAACGTGTCGGTATCGCCCGGGCATTGGCGATCAAGCCCAGCATTCTACTGATGGACGAGCCCTACGGCGCACTCGACGTCCAGACGCGCGACCTACTACAAGACGAATTACTCAATATCTGGGAGCGTGAGCGCAAAACAGTCGTTTTTGTGACCCACTCCATAGAGGAGGCGCTTTATCTTGCTGACCGGATTGTGGTGATGTCACCCAGGCCAGGCCGGATTGCACAAATGATTGACGTCCCTTTTGCCCGCCCCCGTCGTGATGAGATTAAAACCGACCCTGAGTTTTTAAAGCTCAGACGTTATATCTGGGAGAGCTTAAAAAAGATGAGCTGATCCATCATCTCAAACAAAACCGATCCAACGACCGGCGATAAGCACTGAAAGCCAAAGCATCGCGGATGTAGCTGCCAAGATTAGAACTCGCACAGATACCTGGCCGCTGCGCAGGGCTGCATCAAAGTGCTTGCCGCGATGCTGAAGTGCGATGTTGCAGATTGCCAGCACAAGTAGTGTGACCTTGAAGAGGAAAGCTGGATTCTCTGCATACTCCAAGGGCTTGACTGAGAATAACCAAAGCCCTGTCGTCACTGCGAGTGCAGTGCCCATCGCCGCTACGCGAACAAGAAAAGGGCCAAGGGTCGACAGATCCCGGCCTCGGGTTGAACGCAAAAGAAGCCAATCAAGCGGTAGGATTGCGCCAAGAAGTAGCCCAACACCAAGGATGTGGGCTGCATTGACAACGAGATAAGCGACCCAGTGTTCCTGCAGAAAGGCGGCACCGGGCCAGCCAGAAATTGCTTGCAGAAAACCCGTCATCGCCGTGTCGTTACTGCTTGATGCGTTCTGGATACATGTCGTACTGTTTGCCGCCGACCGTAATGCGCACGGCTTTGATATTCGCCTTGTTCGGCTCTTTGGTACGGTTGCCCAGGACCGTAATGTCATCGCCCACTTTGGCAGTATCGCCGGAGAAACCCGAACGTTGTGTCTGGTTCGGATTTCCCAGATCGACTTGCCACAAACGACCATTCTGGTCCTTGACGCGCAGGGCTGGATGTGGCGGCGCCATTGAAATCTCGGCGATGGTGCCCTTTAACTCGGACTGATTCTCCTCTGCCCAAGACCAACCGTGATGCGCGAAGGCTTGCATCGTCATGAGCGCCAAAGCCGTGGCGCAAAGTATGAGGACCATACGATGCGCGACATTGCGCGCCGTCATGGAGAGTACTCGAGTGGCCGTTCGGCTTTCGGTTGATACCGACATCATCATGCTCCTTGAATTGAGTAAAAACTGAGAATACAACACATGGACTCAGCTCCTATTTTTAAAGGTACGAGAACCGCCAGCGCCTTCGGACTCCAAATCGGAGTGACATGAAGGCTCTTGAACACTCAAGCCGCGAGTTCCGCAAGCCACGTCGCAGCATCCGTCACAAGCACACCTTGTCTCGACTGAGCTTGCCTCAACTGCCCCACCAGTTGAACGGCAGTTGCCTCTGGAAACTCCCCTGCAAATCTTGCCAACGCCGGATGCACGCGATCATCGGTCGCTTTACACTCGATCAGATGGGTCAATGCTCGATCCTCGCTAATCGCAAAGTCCACCTCTGCTCCGTCCTTAGTGCGAACATAATGCAGCTCTGCTTCACGTCCGGAGCTATCCTGTAAAAAGTGGACGTGCTTTTGAAGCATCGTCGCCATCGCGTTTTCAAGGCGCACACCAGAGTCACCTCTGACAAGCCCCGTGTCATAAAAATAAACCTTCGGCGTCTTGAGCAACCCTCTGGCGATATTTTTATGCCAAGGGCGAATCGTAAAAACGATGAAAAGCGCCTGCAAAATTTCCAGATAGGTCGCCACTGTCATGGGCGAAATCGCGAGGTCACGTGCGATCGATGCCAATGACAATGGTGAGCCCACTCGATCACGCAAAAGCTCGACAAAAAGCCGCATGGCGCCGACCTCTCGCAAGCGCGAAAACTCAAGCACATCGTCGCGAATCAAACCTGTTAAATATTGAGATCGCCAACGATTCGCGTCCTCTGTCGACTCAACCATGCACGGCTCAGGAAATCCACCACGTTCAATCAAATGAGAGAGCGCCACTGCAGGCTCCACACCCATCGTCGAGCACCACTCCTTGACCGAAAATGGATGCAAGCGATATGAATAAAAACGCCCTGCTAACGACTCCCCAGCATGTCGGAAAGTATCCATCCTCGCGCTGCCCGTCACGAGTAAAGCTTGTGCCGCCGGTCGACCATCCACTACGCCCTTGAGCCAGTTTTTCCAAAGATTCATCTTGTGAATCTCGTCGAGGACCAATAGCCCAGCGTCCTGTCGCCAGGCTTGATCGACCAACACGCGACGATCTTGGGCCACATCCCAATTCAAGTACTGAGCCCGCTCGAACTTTGGCATCAGTTGTTTGGAAAGTGTGGTCTTACCAACCTGACGTGGTCCGGTCACGATCACCATCTTGCGATGGAGATCTTTAAGGACGAGGTCATCGAGATAGCGCTTCATGCGACTATTTTATAACAAATTATAATAAAGTCGCGACTATTTTATAATTAAATATATAAAAGTCGCTTAATAAGACAATAGATCCACGACCCACAAACAAGATTTGGGCAACTTGGAAACAAGTGTTTCATCATGAAACACACGTTACAGCCACTCTGATTTAACCTGCGCCGTTTTTCTTCAAAGCGAACTTTTCGTCATTTTTAAATCTTGACTTAAATTCGTTTATAAACGAAAATGATAGTTTATAAAATTGAACATTACTTAAATCTTGCAGATAAGCAGGATATCTACTTAGATTGGCTAAGCCGGTTGCGAGACAAACAAGCCAAGATCGCAATAATCAGGCGCATGACTCGCATCGAAAATGGCAATTTCGGCGACCACAGATATTGCCGTGATGGTGTCTGGGAAATGCGCATCGACATAGGCCCTGGATACCGTATTTACTATGCATTAGTCGGACAGCGGGTGTTGCTACTTCTATGCGGTGGGGACAAACGCACTCAAGATGCGGACATTAAGCGTTCTGTTATTTACTTTAACGACTGGCAAAGGAGAGGCGACAATGAAAAGTAGACCACACGACGATGCAATGGCCGAGCTGTATCGCAACGATCCTGCGCTCGCAATAGACGTAGTCAACGACATACTCGAAGACGGCGATCAAGCCGAGCTTCTTATCGTGTTGAGACAATTGACCCAAGCCTATGGTGGTGTTCAGGCAGTGGCCGAGCAGGCGCACCTCAATCCGACACAGCTTTATCGCACTCTATCCCCAAAAGGAAACCCTGCACTCAGCAGCCTAACGGCTATTCTCAAAGCAATGGGCCTGCGTCTCAAAGTGCAAACTACCGCTAGCTAGCAACAAAAAACGGAGCCTCTACCCTCTCACCGCATTCCGCGGCAACGTCATCGACATCAACCCGGCTGCAATCAGCAACCCGCCCGACATCCCAAAGGCCACCCAGTGCGTACCAAAAGTCTCATAGCCCCAGCCACCAATCCAAGAGCTAAAGGTCGCACCAAACTGGTGTCCGAGATACGCCAGGCCATACAACACACCGACCAACCTGACACCATAGGTATCGGCCAAAATCGCAGAGGACATCGCGATACTACCCGCCCAAACTAGGCCACCAACAAAAGAGGCCGCGAACAGCTCAACGTGCGTACCCACCATCACCAAGGCAAAGAACCCTAACCCGCGTACAAAATAAATCACGGCCAAAATACTACGACGCTCAAGCTTATCCGCCAATCGTCCGAGGATCAACGTTCCAAAAATCGCCACGATACCGATGACACTAATGCCCATCGCACTGGTTGCCGAATCAAAGCCATGATCCATCAGCATTGGCATGCCGTGCGTCCCCAAAAGATTCATACTAAAGCCGCAGACAAATAATCCAAGGCAGATCTTCCAGAACACGACCGTACGCACTGCATCAGAAAAAGTCATTGCAGAGGCCGCAGCGGCTCTTTGTTTATTTTCCACATTAATCTGCGAGGGTAAGAGGTCCGTGTTTTCAGGGGCCTCATCATTGATGATGAAAAGCGCTGAAGGAATGGTCAACAACGCAAACACAATCGCAAAGCCAAGCAAGGTTGTCTGCCAGCTATAGGTCTCAATCGCCCAAGTCATTAAGGGCGTCATGACCGCAATCCCAGCCATCGAACCTGTAGAGAGATAAAACAGTGCCATGCCGCGCTGTCGGGTAAACCAGCGACTAATCACGGGCGTCAACGCCACGGGACTGGTAAAGGCAAGACCGACTGACATCAACACACCAAAGGACAGCATGAACGACCACGGCTCGCGCGCCATGATGGCCCAGAGCACCGAACCCATCACAATCGCCGTTCCTACTAACAACACAAAGCGGGTGCCATAACGAGCCACCAACATCCCGGCGATAGGCATACCGATGCCGTAAAAAAGCATCCCAACGGCCACGATTGTCGCAAGCAAGGTTCGGCTAAAGCCCAGATCCTCGGCCATCGGGATAAAAAATGGACCGATGCCCAGTCTCATCCCGACTGTTAGCAAGGTAATAAACGTCGCGACCGCGACAATATTCCAACCAAAATACCACCTACTGGATCCTGCCTGTACCTGAGTCAATCTCGTCCCCTCTATTTTTTATTGGATACCACAACGTTCTAACTGTACCTCTTGAATAGAGCGTCCTGCATGGTCGGCGGCAGACAGCGGCACATCCTGTCCCTTGAGGCGCGCCCAAAGCCAAGGGAGTGCGCTGGCGACATCGGGTCTCTGCCCCACTGCGCGCGACACAATCTCACGACTTGTACCGCCCTCCACAGGACCCACATCAAAGCGGAAAAAATAATACGGCTCCTGCCCCATGCGCAGGTCCATCACAGTCAAGCGACCGTCTTGTTGACCTAGGCTATAAAAGCCATGACTAAACTTGGCGATCGCGGCGACCCCCGCGTTGCCTGCAGCGACCTGCGCTAATGCATCGCAGCGTGGGTACTGCCTCCAGGTGATCTGCGACTTCTCATCGAGCAAGGACCGAAAGCCCTCGTAATAAGAGTCGGGGGTCATCGCGACCAAGCGCCACAGTATTGAATTAAACGCCGTGGGATTCACTAATAAACGTTCAGCGTGAATGCCAGACTCTTTTAAGGAAGCTTGTGCAACCTGGGTGATATAGGCCTGTGCGGCGATACCCCAACCCAGATACAAAGTACTCAACGCAAGACCAATGATATTCCATCTCAAACCGCGCGCAGACTTCAACACTAGCGCCGCACCTAACCCGATTAACAACGGAACGGTATACAAAGGATCAATAATAAAAATACTCCCCACACCATACGGGTGATCCGTAAATGGGAGCAATAATCGCGTGCCATATACCGTCATTACATCGAGCAGTGGATGGGTAAAGAGCACCAGCCAAAACGCCAATGTCCATCTTCGCCACAGCGTGGTGTGCCCCTGTCCCTGCAGCCTTGCCAAGCCCCAGCCTAGAATGGGTGCCAACAGGCTCAAGTACAACAGCGAATGACTTTCCGCGCGATGGCGGATCATATTTAAAATGGGATCACCATGATGAATGACGGAGTCAAGATCTGGCAGAGTCCCCGCAATGCACCCCCAGAGGGCGGCTTTCCATATCGCAGTGCGACGCCCCATCACCCCGACCGTAATCGCCGCACCGAGCGCGATCTGACTTACCGAGTCCATTTAGGCTGCCACATCAACAACACGAGAATCAAGGCGCAAACAGAACTAAACACATAGAGCATATTGGGGCCACCGGCACGCATCAGGGCGCCCGCGATCATGGGTCCGATCGTGGCACCCACGCCATAGGTCATCATCACGACTGCAGCCAAGCCCACCCGCTTCTCAGCATTGACGCGGTCATTGGCAAGGTTAGAGGCCAGGGTATAAAAGGTGAACTGAATCACTCCAAAGCCCGCGGCAAAAATCAGCATCACCCAATACGGCCAGCTCATCCAGCCCCACATCAGCACCGCAATGACAGTAAAGATCACAGCATTATTGCGGATCAACTTGGCGCGGTCAGTGCGATCAGAGAGCCAACCCATCGGCCACTGTGCCATCAGACCTGCAATCACACTCGTCGCCGTGAAGAGCGCGATCTGCGGCGTACTCAGACCTTGGCCATACGCAAAGACCGCAGCCAAACCATAAAACGAAGCTGAAATATTTCCAGCGAGAAATACGGTGAAAAGCGCCTGCGGAGCCGCTTTGAAAAAATAAGGAAAATCGATCGGTGCGGGAGGCTGTGGAATAGGCAACTTGCGTTGTGTCAATACGATCGGCAACAGGCTCAGCGCCTGACACAGCGCCACAAAAATAAGTGGCCGCAAATCCAATGTTGGATAAAGCGTAATCGCGAGTTGCCCGAGCGCGGTACCCGAGCCGGACATCACCATGTAGACTGACATGACACGGCCACGATGACTGTTTTCTGTTTGCTCGTTCAGCCAGCTTTCCACCACGATGTATTGCACCGACATCGCCACGCCAACAATCAAGCGCAAACCGATCCAAACAGGTAAAGAGTCAAACAAACTTTGAGAAAGCACCGCGCAAATCGACACAATCGCTGCAGTCGCGCACGCGCGAACGTGTCCCACACGAATAATCAACCGATGCCCGATCCGCGCACCAAACACCAAGCCTAGGTAATACGCCGAGATTAAGGTTCCAATCCAAAAGGCACTCACCGACTCAGCGGACAATTTCAACGCGATATAGGTGTTGAATAGTCCCGTACTGACCAGCATCAACAGCGTGGCCAAATACAGCGAGGGAAAGGAGCTGAGGGTTGAGATCATCTGAATATGAAAACATCCCGCCTACAAAGGACAGAGGTCCTCATGAGACGGGATGAAATGAAACGTGACTGTGACGAAACGAGTCCGTCAGACTCAGCCTACAAACAAAACGAATCGCTTAGATCGCTTTTAGCATCGAAGCCGCGTCGCTGATCTCGTACTTGCCTGGCCCTTCGACGTGCAAGACTTTGACTACGCCATCATCGATATAAGCGGCGTAACGCGTTGAGCGTGTGCCCATGCCGCGTGCATTGAGGTCGAGTTCCAGACCGAGTGCTTTGGTCCACTCAGCAGAACCGTCACCCATCATGCGAACCTTGCCAGCGGCTTTCTGCTCGCGGCCCCAAGCGCCCATAACGAAAGCGTCATTGACGGAAACGCACCATACTTCGTCAACGCCTTTTGCTTTGATCGCATCGAAATGCTCAACATAGCTCGGCACGTGTTTGGCCGAGCAAGTGGGGGTAAAGGCACCAGGCAAGGCAAACATCAAAATCTTTTTGCCCTTGACCAAATCGGAAACTTTGAATGCATTGGGGCCAACGGTGCAGCCAGCTGTTTCAGTTTCGATGAATTCTGTGAGTGTGGCATCGGGAACCCGATCGCCGACTTTGATAGTCATATGCGCTCTCCTGAGGCTTCACGGGCAGCGACGGCTGCCCCACTTGAGCCTAGCGTGGCCTATATCATATGCCAGCAGATAACCAAATGCTACTTAGACTCTTCTTTCACCCGATAGACCAAGACGGCAGTGTGCGTCAGGGCAAGGACCTTGGTTGTCACGCTCCCCAGCAGCAAGCGAGACAAACCGCTGCGCCCATGGCTAGCAATAAAAATCATGTCGCAATGGTAGTCCGTCGCGGCCTGAACAATCCCGTCTGCGATATTGAAGTTTGACACAGCATGCGCGGTGGCTTTAACGCCTGCGGTTTCGGCGCGATCCACAACAGCTTTGAGGTGCTTTTTGGATTGCTCGGCATTGGCCTTGTCGTAGTCCTCATCGGTAATAGCATAGGCCGCCGACATGCCGTCAAAACCCATTGTGGCCGCAAAAGGCTGCGAAACGTGGAGTGCCACGATCTCCGCCCCTGTAGAGCGTGCAAAAGAAATACCCGCGTTTGCAGATTGCGCTGACAATGCGGAGCCGTCGGTCGGGATCAAAATTTTGCTGAACATCATGGCCTTTCCTCCAAAGAGAACTAAACAATTACATACTAGACCCTAAACCGTACCAACCCAATAGGGAAAATGTGGAAAATTGATCCAAATCAAGAATTTCCAGTCGCGGCGCGATACAAGACCGTGCAACGGGTACCCGAGCGGCAATACGCCAAAATCGGTTTGGGCAGCGTTCCTAACAACTCTGTAAAGCGCTCGACATCTTGCGCAGTCATCCCGCCGCTCACCACCGGCTGATACTCAACAGCTAGACCGGCAGCTTTGGCCGCCGCACTCACTGCAGCCGCCGTTGGTTGATCCGGACCCGATTCGTAATCAGGGCGATTGATAATGACGCTTTTAAAACCCGCCGCGGCAACCGCAGCCATATCACCTGGCTGCAACTGGGGCGCAACCGCAAAATCGGGACTTAAAGCACTAATTGGCGTGGACACTGAGTTCTCCTAAAAATATGTACAAGTGCTGTTAAAGCTTAGTATACGCAGCGAAAGCCGATATAGACCACATACACATCGTCAGGTTTGTATTGCATGCCCTCAACACGCATTTGCGAAGGCCCATACCACCAAGAGCCTCCCGCGGTCAGATGTGCCTTGCCTTGGGCATCCAGCAACCATTCCCAGGCGTTTGCCCCCATGTCAAACAGTCCATTGACCCCTGCGCGCGTACGGCCGACCGGAGCATGACGCTCCCAGCCATCTGCGCCCCCCTTCACATTAGCACCCTGGCCGGTATCTCCCGTAGGATATTCGTAGGTTTTACCCTTAATAAAGGGTGCGGGAGGCTTGTCACGCTGTTCGGTATAGGCCGCCCGCTGCCACTGGACTTTAGTCGGCAGATCCCCGCCCGCATCCTGACAAAATGCACGCGCCTCCTCCCACTTGATATGGACCGCGGGCTCATCGGCTTGAGCCGGGGTACCAAAAGGTGCGCGCCAATTCCAACCTGGGCGTTTTTGCCAGCCCATCACGTATTCAAAACCTCCACCGCTACGCTCGGCCTCGGTCACAACTCCCTTGCGTTGGGCGTACTCGGTAAAGCGACCGACGCTGACCTCTGTCAGGTCAATCTTGAAGTCACCCAGATCAACCTTGGGAGTCTGAGCATTGGTTTGAGCCAAAGCGCTGGAGGAAACAGCCAAGGCAATCACCATGGCAACACCGTGTAGAAAAGTACTTTTAAGGGGTATGTGTCGAGTCATCTTCAGGATCTCTTGGTGCAAGAACAAATTTGAGCGATACTCAACTGTAAATCAATACAACACCGCCATACACAACACCCACACAAACTGGAGATAAAAATGATTTTGGTTGGCCGCTATGTTTCACCCTTTGTTCGCCGCGTCGGTGTCGTTCTGCAAACCCTTGGCATCCCCTACGAGCATAAAAGCCTGTCGACCGCCAAAGACGTCGAAGCCATCAAGGCGTTTAATCCCATCGCTAAGGTACCCGTTCTCGTCTTGGACAATGGCGAGCACCTCGTGGAGAGCTCGGCCATCATCGATACCCTGCTTGAAATGAGCCCCGGTCAAAAGCTCTTGCCCGCCAGCGGTGCCGAGCGCCGCCATATCCTCCAACATTGCGCAGTAATGACCAGCGGTCTCGACAAGGCGATTCAGATTTTGTACGAACCCCTCAAGCGCCCCGCTGAAAAAGTCCACCAGCCCTTTATCGACGGTTTGGGTGCACAAGTGCGCGCCAGTCTGGTCATGCTCGAGGAGCTCGCCGCCAAAAACACCTTTCCGGGTGGCGACAAGGCCCGCCTTGATTGCCTGACCGTCGCCGTCGGTTGGTTCTTTCTCAACAAAATGGTCCCCAAGGTCGCCGTTGCAGCCGACTTCCCTCATCTCGTCGCCCTCACCGCGCGCTGCGAAGCATTACCTGCCTTTAAAGCCTGCCAACTCGAGGCCTAAACCCATGCAGGGGGCGCCATCCGCCATGAATTCAAAAATTTTTCATGGCTGGTGGATGGTCGCGGGCTGCATGGCCGTCGCGACCGTCGCCTGGTCCTTCGGTCTCTACGGACCGAGCGTTTATCTTCACACCATCAGTCAAATGCACGACTGGTCGATTGGCTTGGTGTCGTCGGCCTTGACACTCGCCTTTCTGGTCAACGCCTCAGTATTGAGTGTTGTCGGAAGCGCCATCTCCAAATACGGTCCTCAACGCGTCATGGCGCTTGGCGCCGCCGTGATGGCGAGCGGCTTTATCGCGATGAGCGCCATTACTCAAGTCTGGCATGTCTATGCGAGCTTTGCCCTGATGGGGCTAGGTTGGGCCTGCTTGTCGACCACCGCGATCACCTCGTCCTTAGCCCCTTGGTTTGATCGCCATCAAGGGCGGGCTGTCTCCACAGCGATGCTAGGCGCAAGCATCGGCGGCATGGTCGGCGTGCCTGTTTTGCTCGCACTGATTGGCGCCTTTGGCTTTTCCATTGCCATACTTGTGGTCGCCTTGATCGTTTTAACAACGGTTTGGCCCATCAGTTTTTTTATTATGCGTCGACACCCGCAAGATCTGGGTCTCTATCCCGATGGCATCGCACCCACAAACACCTCTCAAGCTTCAACGCCTCGCACCTGGACGCGCTCTGCGGCACTCAGCACAACAGCCTTGCGCACCGTCACCCTGGCCTTTGGTTTCGCGCTCATGGTGCAAATCGGCTTTTTGACTCACCAAGTGTCCTTGTTACTCCCTGCGATCGGCGCCTCTGGTACTGCGCTGTGTGTCACGCTGGCGGCAGTTCTTGCGTTTATGGGGCGTATTTTATTGGCGCGTTTTTCAGATCATCTGGATGTTCGACTGATCGCTTGCGGGGTATTGCTCAACGCCGCCGTGAGTCTGAGCCTGGGTGCTTTTTTAAACGACTATACTTGGGCACTGATCATCGCGGTCTTGGGCTTTGGGCTGTCTGCGGGGAGCATCACCACCTTACCACCACTCATTGTGCGCCGTGAGTTTGGTGCCGCTTCGTTCGGTACGATCTTTGGCATCGCGGCGATGCTCATGCAGCTGATGTCTTCCTTGGGGCCTGCCTTTTTTGGTGTGCTGTTTGACTTGAGTGGTGGCTATCAGCTTCCCCTGGGCTTGGCCGCTGGCCTCAACTTTTTTGCCGCTGCGGTTGTAATGCGTGGTCGTCAGACCTCTACTCAACCGACCTCATGAATCGCCTTTTCTTGATTCGCCTTTTTCATGAGCCGCATTTATCCTAAAAGAAGCCTATGAATATTCACCCCTCGCCACCCTCTCTCGAGCAACGCCTGACGGATCTGGAGATTAAAACCGGACTTGCCGACGACATGCTTGATCAACTCAATCAAACCATTTTTCGTCAACAACAACTCATCGATGCACTTGCACGAGAGTTGAACACACTGCGTCAACAGCTGCCTCAGGATCGCAACACCAGCTTACAAAATTTGCGCGACGAATTACCACCACACTATTGAATGGTTGGCTTAGCCATGATCTTCTTAAACAGATCATTCTCGATCCAGCCGCGCAGCCACTGTCGTGTCGCGAGATAGGGGCTCGCATCAAACCAGCCCGCATCGACGGCCGCGAACTGCCTGACAAAAGGAAATAACGCGACATCACTGAGGTCTGCCATCTCCCCGCCTAAAAAAGCAGACTGAGATAAGTGTTGCTCTAGAACATCGAGCTGGCAGCTCAGTGCCTGCTGTCGATAATAAGCCTGATCAAACTCTGGGTATCGCTCAGCATATTTGTAGCGATCCAGCCAATACTTGAAAGTCGTATCGTTGCACAGGATCAACGATTCTTGCCGCGCGAACTCCTCAGATCCCGCAGCCCAACGCAACCAGCCTTGAGGATCATTCTGTTGGAGTGCCCAGCGCATGATATCTAGGCTCTGGTCAATGACATGTCCATCGGCATAGCGCAAAACGGGCACAGTCCCCTTGGGAGAAATCGCTAGCATCTCAAGCGGCTTGTCGCGCAAACTGATCTCGCGAAGATCCACCGCAATCTCGGCGCACCATAGCGCCATCCGCGCGCGCATGGCATATGGGCAACGACGGTACGAGTACAAAACAACCGACAACATCAGCCTCGCGTGACACGAAAGGGTGGTACGGACACAAACTCTTCGTCGCCCGACGTATTGTCTCGCCACATAAGAATGTTGAATTTTCCCGGCGCATCGAAAACAGTCAAACCGTGATGCCACGTGTTCGGCTTGTAGGTGATGCCCTGTGTATCGTCCGCGAGAAAAGCCTGAACGCGCTCCAAGTCAGGCTTGCCTTGCGCATCATGAGGTGCCACCACAATCATCCAGCACTTGACCTCTGCAGGCATAAAGCTCTGCGAGGAAAATTCGTGGCGTTCTAATAGACTCACTTCAAAAGGCAAACTAGGGCTAGGCTCTTTATACGTCGTCGAAAGCGATGCGGACGCCTGCGGGCGCAGATTACCCAAGGATTCTTGAAAGTACACCCGACCCGGTGCTTTGGGGATCTCCAGTACATCGCCAAACGGGGCGAAAGCTTTTGCATTCAAAGGCTTGGCAATAATCGTTTTCAAGTGGAGTCTCCTGAGAAAAATTTCATCAATTCTTTCGAGGGCGTGTAAATTGGCACATAACCCCGCATAAACACTTGTGTGTTGCGCGCATAGGCCGCCCAAGGAATCGATGCGCCTTCGTCTGATAAAGAACCACGAATACGGGCCCGCAAAATACCCGCAGGATTTTCCATATCCACGACGATTTCACGCTCTTCGTTTGAAAACTCAGCTAAATTGACAGCAACATCATGCGCCACCGTCCCCGGCAATAAACACGCAGTCGCCAGACAGCACCCGCCGGTCACTGCCAGCGAATTGTGCGCAGACTGTGGCGTAAAGTATCTGACGGTAATATGTCCCGAACGCTTGGGCGACGAGACCATACAAATTTTTGGAACCGTCTCACTGTTTTCCAGCTCGGTACGCGTCATCAACTCACCATTGCGTTTCTTAAGTCCCATTTTTAGACCCGCTTGGACCCAGATTTCACGCAGTTGCGTTTTGAGTGCATGGTCTTGATTCAGCGCATCAACAGTCTCATCACCTTGCTGACCCAACTCAGCCGCATTGACAATCACCATGGGTACAGCGACGTCCAGACAACTGACCGTCACACCCGCAAAAATATCCTTGCGATTGCCCGTGGGAAAGAGCTTTCCCGTCTTGGCACCAATCGGCTGTCGGAGACTGAGCTCAACGCCTGGGAAAGCACCCATCACACCCGGGATCTCCGTATCAGCGGGTACCAAGGCATTCCCCTCGGGCGTACTCACGCGCGCATCGGTGATGACTTTGGTGTTGGTATTAAAAATCCGAATCTGCGTCAAAGGCTTTTGCGCCTGAATCAAGCCCGTTTCCAGGGCGTACATCGGCAGCGCTGAGGACATGTTGCCGCAATTCACACTCCAGTCTATCGCGGACTTATCGGCCGCGAGCTGAGCCAGTGTGCTGCTCAGGTCCGCCTCGGGACCTGTATGCATATTCAGGATGAACACTTTATTGCTGGTCGCAGGACCGCGCCCGAGACCGTTGATTTGCTTGTTTCCTTTAGTTTCGCCTTCGACAGGCACGCCCATGATGCGACGAATCAATTCTTCCTTGAGCGCTAGAGACTCAGGCAAATGTGGTTCCCAAATGACCACGCCCGTGGACGTTCCCCCACGCATGTAATAAAGAGGAAAGTGTGCAACACCATTAAATATGCGCGGGGAAAAGCCTTCTACACCAGGTGGCTTGGGTGCGAGCGGGGACTGTAACTGGGACATTTTCTGCACTCTTGATGGGGCGTGATTGAAAAAAATATTGTGCCACATCATAGCTGCAGAATTACTTCAGGATCATGACCTTGATCTCTTCCATTGTCACGAAACCATCGCTATTGGAATCGATTTTTTTAAAATTAGAGGCAATCCGGGGCATACCCGCTTGTGCTTCTTCGAGCGTCAGCTTGCCATCGGCATTTTTGTCGGAAGCAGCGAAACGCTCCTCGGCATCCTTAATTTGCTTTTGCTGACTGGCTGTGGGTGTTTGTGCGACGGCTACGGCAGCAAAAGCCACGACTGAGGCTACAAAAATTCCTGAGATAAGCTGACGAACGATCATGAGATAAATCCTAGTAAGTGCTGTTGTACAACGAAGTGATCGAATGTAGCACTCACGACCAACAACGGCGATCGACATACTCACAAATCCTGACGACTGGCTAGACTGACTATGAAGAGCGTGGAGGTCCGATCTCTTTTGACAGCCAGCTCAACACCAGCTTGGCCAGTTGCTCAGGCTCTTCCATCGGCATCATATGACCACAATGCTCAAGCACCACTAGCGGAGCATTCGCAGCCGTGGCCATTTCGGTGGCCTCCTCCATGGTGCGTAGCCGATCCTGATCTGCCGTCACCACCAAGACAGGGCATTGAATCGTTCGCATCATTTCAAGATCTGATTTCCGTTCAAGCGCGGATAGACGTCCAAATACCTCGGCACCTAAGCGCTCTCCCATCTCTTTCAATCTATCGATGAGCGTCTCGTCATTTTCGCGATCCACATGTACGGCGCGCCTCAGAGCACTGCGACTCATGCCACGAAACATCTTGACGGCAGGACCATCAGTCACGGGCGGTGCAGTAGGTCTGGTGGAAGTTCCAATCAAGACCAACGCCTCTACACGATCTGGGGCCTGATACAACATATGGCGAGAAATATAGCCTCCCAAAGAAAATCCAATCAAAATAATCCGCTCGGGACAACGGCGTAAATTACTCGCGGCCAATTCTTGCAACGTCGACCCTTCTCTAAAGTCCGCATATATGACGTTGTAATCCTTTAAAAATGGAACAAAGTCACTCCACATGTCATAGTCGGTCATAAAACCCGGCGCCAGGACAATCGTTGGTTTGGTGTTGATGTTGATGTTGGTGTTGGTGTTCATGTCGGTATTTACTGTCATTCTGCGTCCAATACTTTTTTTATCGTCTCAATCATCAACGGCATGTCTACGTTTGGATTCGCTGCAGTATTGCGCAACCATTTATGATGATCGATCGAGACAGTCGAAATCATACCTGCAGGCAACTTTTGCAATAATCGTTGTGCGGTCTTTGATTCAATCGCGCGCCACACAACAATGCCCGTTGTCGGTGAAGAAAACAACTCAAGCCGCGCATCGCCTCGAATAAACTCGGCCAATTCATCGGCCAGTGCCATGCAATGCTCGATACGTTGCGCGACACCCTCGCGCCCCCAACTCATGAGCATCGCCAACAAAGGAATAGCCGTCGCACCATGAGAGCCGAGCAAGCCCACATTGGGCTCGGCCAGATAGGCGCCTCCAAAACTAATGGCTTCGGTCGCTTTTAAAGAGTCGCGAAACAACACGAACGCGGATTCTTTGGGCTGAAACAACCATTTGTGCGACGATACCGCTACCGAGTCCGCATGTTCAATACCGGATAACCGATCGGCAAAACGCGTAAAACGTAAGGGACCACCCCAGGCTGCATCCACATGGGTCCAAGCAGCCCTGCCAATCAGGTCCAGTGGATCGAGCGCGCCAGCACTGGTCGTGCCGGAGGTCAAGACTAAGGCTGAGCGAGACATATCCTGAGGGAGTGCCTCAGAACACAGCACACCTTGCGCATCCGTTGGAATCATTGTGAAATGCAGACCGAGGATATTGGCAGCCTTTTTAATCGACAAGTGCGCCGAGTCTGACGCCACCACTTCTGTGATGCCCGCGCATTCGCGCGCCGCCCATAGAGCAGTGAGATTGGCCGCCGAAGACCCTGGTGTCATATGTCCGCCCGTCATGCCGAAATACGGACACAACCAAGCAATGACTTTTTCTTCGAGCTGACGCGCTACGGGCGCAGTCGCGGGATGTAACAAATTTTGATTGAGAGAGGCATTCCAAAGGGTCGTCGCCCAAGTGACCCAAGGGGTAGGGGGGTCCTTGTGCGCAAAGGCCGTCGGTGCACCCAATCGCGCGGCGTGTCCCAATACGATAGGAGCGAGCTGATTCAAGGTCTCAACCGAGCCAATGCCTGTCTCGGGTAATACGTCACCGAGAGAAGCGGCATCCGCAACCTCAGAAACCTTTCCCATCAATGTGACAGCATGCAGCAACGCCTGAGAATCGAGCAAAAACTCCTGGTCTAGCTCATGTGACATCGGTGATCAATCCATAATTAGCAAACATCTTAAACAAAGGCCGCTAGTGCCTTCTGGATAAACTGCTCCAGAGCAGGAGCGGGCAATGCACCACTGACGCGATGCACCTCTTTGCCACCCCCATACGCGGCAAGCGTTGGAATTGAACGGATATTAAGCCGCTGAGACAAGGTTTGATGATCTTCAGTATTGATTTTGATATGCAACACGCGATTGGCGTGCTTGGCCGCGCTGGCCTTGAATGTCGGCGCAAACATCTGGCAAGGACCACACCAAGAAGCCCAAAAATCCACCACGACTGGCAACGGAGACTGAGACAGCAGCTCATTAAACGTCCACTCGTCGACATCGATGGGCGCAGAAAGCAAATCTTGTTTGCATGCACCGCAAATAGGCGAGCTCGCTAGGCGATCGACAGGCAGCTGATTGGTTTTATGACAGTGGGGGCAGATCATTCTCATCTATTTCTCCAAGAACGGAAGTCTTCCTCCGAACTCTGCCACCCCACCACCAACAGCGTTGTTTCAGAGATCGTCTTTTGATACCTTTTGCCATGTGGCATCAGGATTAAAGGTCGAAATTTGTTTTGCCAAACGCTCTGTCGTAGGACCCAGATTCTTTTGGTAAACCTGACCAGCATGATTGACCATGAAGGTCATCACACCGGTTTCACCATAACTCACGGGCCACGCCAACAGAGCATACCCGCCAATCATACGTCCATTTACGATGTAGTCGAGCACCCCACCAGGAGCGGCGCGACCTTGAGAGGTCAAGACTTTGAACAAATATCCATAAAAGCCGCGCTCATCAATCCCATCAACCGATTTTGATTGAGCAAAAAATTCACCGATCGGACTCCGCGGTTCATCTGCGTTGGTCGGCCAATACAAACCGTCCTTGGTGCCCGGTGTGCTTTGTAAACGCTGCGCATATTGCAGCACGCCATCACCCATGCGATCTTTTTCGGCATATTCCATCTGCGCATCGCCATACGCCAACATCGCCCTGATGACAGCGATTTCATTTGCGCCAATGGTACGTTGTTTCATTTCTTGGGCAGCCAAATCCAAATCAAAACGCCAGTCCGTACCCTGCTTGACCAACGGAATCGGTAGTGTCCAACCTTTTTCACCGACGCCGATGTGGGCTAACTGAGGGTTGTCCATCACAATCTTGTGTGTTTTATCCCAAGCGGCGATAAAACGTTGATAGTCTTCTTTGGTTGGCGCTGGAATAAACGATTTGTAGTCATCCCCGAGCATCAGTTTAAATAAAAGATCGTCTTTATTTTTCACGGCATAACCAAACTCTTCCATCGCGGCTTGTGGCGTTTTGAAAACCTGCTGGATACGCTGAGCCTGAGCCGTTACTGATGTCAGCAGCAAGCCCATCGTCAACATGAATACTGAACCAATACGTGCAATCATGGTGGTCTCAATAAAAGTCTGAATGAATGTTTTTATGTTGTCTCGCGCATGTTTAACCGCGACCGTGCATACGTCCGCCGCCACCGCCACCTCCACCGCCACCTCCAGGACGCCCACCACCATGACCCACATTGGGATGTGAAGCAGCAGCAGCACTTGCCCGTCCACGATCAATGGATTGTCTTCCCACATCTACCCCTCTAAAGGCATCCGCGCGCGCAGCAGGCTGAGCCTGTGCCGCTCTTTGTTGCACCGCCTCCCTTTGAGGTGCAGGACGATTTTGCTCTATTGGACGCGCTGGTGCCGCAGCAGCGGGACGCGCAGGGGCATTGTTGGCGTTGGCCGCGTTGCGCACAGGCGCGCGATCTCCCGCCAGGGCGCCGCCCCCCTGGACCGGACCGTGTCCACGCAATTCGTTGCGAGCATTGACTGCACTGACATCACGCGTTGAATATTTCTGGCGAGAGCCATTGTCGCGGTACGCGACCGCTCCACGATGCTGAGGATTGTGTTTCCAGTTACTGTTGCCTTGGCCGGAATAAAAGTTATTGCGACTGATTCGGTTGAAATTATTGACGTTGATATTGACGTCGCGATTGTTCCAATTAAAACCTCCAAAGATCGCACCTGCAGCAGCAATTCCTGCTCCCCACATCAAGCCATTGACCAACGCTTGGCCAGGATACCAACTCATCACGCCTGGATAATAAACCGGCGGATATGATGGATAAGGCCAAGCGCCATAGACTACGGTTGGGTTGTAAGCAGGCACATAAATCACATTTGGTTGTGCGGGCTCGATAATGATTGTCTGACCCTGTGTAGAAACATTCTGTTGGGTGTTGGAACTCAGGTTGCCAGCCTTTTGCGCCTGCTGGCGCAAGCGCTGAATCGAATCCATCACATCGCCCTGCTGCGCCAGAAAAGCATCTCCAAGCTTTTGCGTCCAGTCGAGCTGATCACTCATCATGGTTAACAGTTTTGGAAACGCAACCAATGACTGGACACTCGGATCCCAAGTCTGATCACTCACCTTGCTCAACGCCGCATCACCTCCTGCGTTACCTGTTGATTTAGACCAACGTGCCGCCTGAACAATCGCGAGTGGATAGGTCGCCGCCATCAGAACCTGAGAAAGCAAAGCATCCGGATACAAAGCAATAGGCGCAACCATCGCGTCAACTTCTTGCGCTGAAAAAACAGGCGCATTGGCGTTTTGCGCTTGAGGTGCTGCAGATCCGGCTTGACCCGCAGACTGCCCAATCGTTGGCGCTGCCCAAGTGACGGAAAGTGCAAGAACAATCATCGATAAGCGGTGTGGAGTCTGCATACATAATCCTATAGAGATGTAATCTTGCGGAGAAGGCCACCGTCATATTTTGATCGCGCCTTCGAGAACTAAATATTACAATTGTTATCAATCAATAGGGTGGCTGCTTGCCTTGCAAAACGGAGCACCCAAATGCACTAAATGCGTACTCTAATTGGAGTATTTAAATTGCTCGCGCTTTAGTTTTAACCACATTATGTATAGACATTTTCTTAGTTACGCATTTTTTGTCCTGATCTTCTCACTATTAGGTTTACCCCTCAGCGCCCCTCACGCTAAGGGATTGGGCCTTTTGCCTGCCGCAAAAATCAAAGAAAGCGCGGATGAAGTCCTCGCCATGATGTCGTACTCCGTTGTACCTGATTTAACAAGCAGCTTTTTATCCATACGCGACGATCAAGTTGGACAAAATCGCTTATTCATGACGCAATTCGCGGGCGGGGAAACTATCAGCAAAAAAGTGCCTGTCTATCTCGAAGGCTCAGCAGCCGTCATGCGCTTCGATCCGGTTTTTGTGAGCGAACGTGGGCAAGATTTTCGCACCGTTCCGGCTCGTTGGAATTCGATCGCTTTGTCGGGTGGCGTTGGCTACGACTTCCCTATTGCGCCCAATCTCGTGCTGCGACCCATTTTTAACTTTTCTCTGGCTCATCTCGAATCGGATGCCTCCTTAGCTGGCCGATTTATTGATGATCGCTTCGATCCTTCGCTAGACTTTTTAAAAAGAGGCAGACTCAACGCCTACGGTTTGGGCGGCTCACTCATGCTCGACTACACCCTAGTCAAACCAGAACACGAAATCGATGTCGAATTGCGCTACACCAATATCCGACTCCGTACCTTTGATTCCTCTGCATCCGTGAGTGGCTCATCGTCCGCAGAGGCCGCTAGCCTGTATGCGCGCTATCGTGCCCCCACAGGCTTAGTCGTAATGGACAACCCTCTTCGCTACGTCCTAGAGGCTGCGAATACTGTTTATCTAGGAGACCAGCGGGGTCTGCTAGGTTTTAATAACTTAACGTCCGTGGGCGCAGGTATCGAGTTTGACTCGAGCAAATACAAAGCGTTCATCACGAGAACCAGAATCGTGGCACGCTACGCGTTTGGTGACAATGTTCGAGGCTTTGCGATTGGCCTAGCTGTTAGTTTCTGAGCGCATCACCAGGCTAGGCGTTGCTAAACATCGCTTTAAGTTGATAATAAAATCGCCCGAGCAGTTCACGCACCAATATATCCGTCATACGCAATGCATGCGGATTGGGTAAGAAATCCATGGGCGTCATGACTCTGGCTCTGACCTTAAAATCTACTGGAAACGCCTCGACCTCAAACCCCTGGCGCTCAAATAACCGTTGAGCACGAGGCATATGGAATGCGGATGTGACGAGCAAAATTTTGGGTGGGTGAGACATATCAGATGCATGTGATGGCTGAGACGCTTTAGAGACAAATAATTCCCATACTGCTTCAGCCTCCTGCGCCGTATTTTGAGCTTCTCGCGATACGGTGATGCTGGCCTCTGGCACGCCCATCCTTTGCGCAAAGGTCTTTAGAACCATCCCTTCGTTTAGAGAGACTTTTTCCCAGGGTAAAGTACCTCCTGTAAAAATCAACCTAGGTGCCTTACCCGCCTGATACAAATCAATCCCTGCGAAAAATCGATCTGCATCATCCCATTCAGGAATAGGACCCGCAACACTTTCGACATGAACCATCATTCCGCTCAACACAACGATTCCATCCGCTGGTTTTGCATCTTTAGCGAAATGTGTAAGCTCTTTACATTCGATTTTTTCAAATAAAAAATCAGCAACAAAAAAGGTACTTAAGGCATATAAAAGTATTAAGCCCATGACGCTATATATTTTTTTATTTTTAAAAATACCATACGCCACGACTACAATAATCAAGACAAGTGGTGATATCGCGAATGGCAAAATTTTATGTAGATAAATCATAGATGCGCTTCCACTCCCTTAAATGAAAGAGTCAGGCAGCCGACTAATTGCGCCATGATCCCATCCTTCCCAATCTTGGATCGAACCGCGAACCTCGCGGCAGGACATGCATTCTGATGCCGGAAGCACCCACAGCTTCCTCGTCATGATTGACGATATAGGCACGCCTAGCATCATAGATTTTGACATGTCCATTTCCTAAAATCTCCCAACGACCGTCCGGACGCACGATCAGAGCAGTCTCTTCGTCCATGCCCACACAGAGTAATTGCGGATGATCCAACACTGCGCTGACCAAACGATTATCTTTCGAACGTCTACTGAAGTGCTGATCTACAATCGCGCCTGGTAATAAACCAAATCCAAAAGCGACTTCTGTGCTTCGCATAGCAACGGCGTTTGGATCTTCGTTGATCCTACCGCTGACCGCTCTTTGCTGTCCTGTCAACATCGTTGCGGTCATGACGGATGCGCCAGCAGAGGTACCACCCACGACGGCCCCTTGCTCATAACGATACTCAATTCTCCTCAGTGCACGCGTATCTAACAAAGAGGCCACAAGTAGATTTTTGATCTCCCTCCAGGAACCAATATCCTGTAAAACTCGAAAGCAATACATCCATGGCTTCAGACTGTGCCTGCGTACGATCAAGGTTGAGAATCACAGATCTCGCTCCTAATAATTTAAATTCCGCAAGAACCTCCTCAGCCTCTTCGTCATCCCCTGTTGAGGCCATCTGGAAAATAGCGATCCTCGCCTTTCCTGCCCCACCTGCAAGCTCGATAAACCGTTTTTGAATCGTATAAGGCGTGTCTCCCCCACCAACAATAATCAATGTTCCGCGCTTGTTCGACTCCACATGAATTTCAGCACCTGCGGCATTAGAAAACATCGCGAAGATGCACGTCATCGCGAACAGCCATACTCTGAAAACACTCATTCGTGACGACCCATTTCTTTGCGCATATGAAGCTTGAAAGCAGTAGCAACTGGCGATAAACGCTTACTTGCGGGATGCACGATATGCCAATTGGACTGAATAGGAAATCCCTTGACGTCAACAACCGCCACACCATGCTCTTTTTGATGACCATGTAATGCATGACGAGAAACGATGCCAATACCAAGCCCTCCCGCCACGGCTTCTTTAATCGCTTCATTGCTCCCAAGCTCCATTCTGATATCAGGTCGAAATTTGTGTTTCTTAAAAAACTGATCAACGCCCATTCTTGTACCTGATCCCTTTTCCCTGAGAATAAAGCGCTGATTTTCTAGAAGACTAAGACTGACCCCCGAAGACTTCACGAGCGGCGAGCGAGAAGCTGCAACAAGAACGAGGGGATTCGTCATGAAAATCTCATCACTGAGATCCAAATCAACGGGCGGTTGCGACATGATGTAGAGATCATCCAGATTGTCTCGCATGCGTTGCACCACGCCATCGCGATTCAAAATCTCAAGAGACACATCGATTTCAGGATATTTTTTACAAAATGTCCCTATCAAACGCGGCATAAAGTATTTAGCGGTACTCACGACCGCAACCCTGAGTTTGCCTCGCGCAAGTCCCTTGACACCATCGACGCCTTGCTCAAAAGAAGCCCATGTCTGCACCATGTCGCGTGCGGTGCGCGCCAGTTCATGCCCCACATCTGTGAGATGAATTTTTTTTGAAATCACCTCATAGAGAGGTACGCCAACCGCTTGCGTCACCTCTTTGAGTTGCATGGAAGCTGTCGGTTGCGTCACGTGCATGACTCGTGCCGCAGCGCTCACGCTACCCGTCTCAGACAATGCAAGAAAAAGTTTTAACTGACGAAAAGTAATATTCATAGATATTTATCTATATATATATTTGTAAGAATCGATTTTACAATGTATTCATACTCAAACTACGATTGCATGAAAGGACATTCATGCAAAATCTTCTCGATCCCGCCATTCTCTTTTTTATCTTCGGCGTTCTCGCCGGTTTTGTCCGCTCCAATCTCGAAATACCACCCTCCATCTCGCGATTTTTGTCGCTTTACTTGTTGATGGCGCTAGGACTTAAAGGCGGTTTTGCTCTCGCCCAATCGGGCCTAACCTATGAGGTCGCCGCGAGTTTGGGCGCCGCGATCTTGCTAGCCATCATCGTGCCCGCGCTCGGTTACTATGTACTCAAGCGCTTTCTCTCAGGCTTTGATGCAGCCGCCATCGCAGCGACCTATGGCTCGGTCAGCGCCGTGACTTTTGTTACCGCTGTGCAATTTCTGGAAAATCAAGGTGTCGAATACGGTGGTCATATGGCCGCTGCGATGGCCCTCATGGAGTCCCCTGCTATTATTTTGGCTGTGATTCTCGCCAATTCACTCAGGCAGCAAAAGTCGGTGCCTGTGAGGAAAATTTTGCACGAGTCCTTCACAGATGGGGCTCAACTCCTTTTACTCGGTGCGATGGTCGTCGGCCTCCTTACAGGCGAAGCGGGTCAAGCCGCCATGCAACCTTTTTCTGGTGATCTGTTCAAGGGCATGCTCGCTTTTTTCTTACTCGATATGGGCCTGATGACTGCCCGCAACTTGCCTCAACTCAAGGGCATCTCGCCTGGACTCATCGGATATGCTGTGATCGGTCCGCTTGTCCACGCTAGCATCGCACTCGGTCTTTCGGTCTTGCTCAACCTGTCACCCGGCAATGCCACTCTATTGATGGTGTTGGCCGCAAGCGCGTCCTACATCGCGGTACCTGCCGTGCTGCGCTATGCCGTTCCCGAGGCTAATCCGTGCTTGTATTTTGGATTATCACTGGGGCTAACCTTCCCCTTTAATTTGATTGTCGGCATTCCGCTTTACTCCAAGGTCGCCACGTATTTTCTTGGCTAGAGGCGGGCTCTGCTAACATCACGTCTTTACTCAAGATGCGCTGACCCAGATACCAGCGAAGATATTCATGGAATCCCTGCTCGTATCAACCGGCGTGGTCGCACTCGCCGAGATTGGCGATAAAACGCAACTATTAGCCTTTATTCTGGCTGCACGTTTTAAAAAACCAGTGCCTATCATTCTCGGCATCCTGTTGGCGACTCTAATCAATCATGGCTTGGCAGGTGCCCTCGGTGCCTGGATCACCTCTGCCGTGACGCCTGAAATCTTGCGCTGGGTTTTAGGCCTTTCCTTCATTGGGATGGCGATCTGGACCATGATTCCCGACAAGATCGAAGAAGAGGAAACCAAGGTCGCTCAAAAATTTGGTGTTTTCGGCGCGACACTCATTACCTTTTTCCTCGCTGAGATGGGTGACAAGACACAAATCGCCACTGTTGCGATGGCCGCGCATTACGCCGCCCCCCTGATGGTGGTGATCGGAACAACGCTCGGCATGCTGATTGCAGATGTTCCAGCTGTATTGATCGGAGATAAGTTAGCCAACAAAATCCCGATGAAACTCGTTCACTCCATCGCTGCCGCCATCTTTGCCATCCTTGGGATTGCGACATTATTCGGTGCGGGCTCTGGATTTGGATTTTAGCGGTTCCACGGATCTCCTAAACGTTCATCCTTCAAAAAGCCCTCATCTGTGAGTGCGTGCAAAAAAGCGATCAGGTCTTGCACCTCTTGTTCGTTCACCTGAAACCCAACTAAAAATTCACTGCGCTTTGGGTTCGGCCCCGAGGCTTGACCACCCGACCGGCCCGCACGTGCGTAATGCGCCCGAATCACTGTCGCAAGATCTGGCACAGACCCATCGTGCATATAGGGTGCGGTTTTGGCAATGTTACGCAGCGTTGGCGTACGAAACTTGCCCATATCCGAGGCTGCTCCTGTGAACTCTTCGATCCCCGTCTGACCTATAGGATACGCGCCTTTTCTATCTACGTTGTAGAGACCCGTATTGTGAAAGCCAAGCTCCGGAAAGGGTAGGCGGGCGTGTTTAATGTTGTCGGTAAAGTTCAGACCGCCGTGGCAGTGATAACACTCCATTTTTTCACCGAAAAATAAAGCCTCCCCACGCTTAGCCTGCGGACTCAATGCGGCCTGATCGCCACCATAGCGAAACCGATCATAGGGACTATCAAAGGACAACAGTCTGCGTTGAAAACTCGCGAGTGCCTTTGTGACCGTTGAAAGGGAATACAGCTGAGTCTCACCGCCTTGCGCCTCTTTGGGAAAAGCGTCACGAAATAAACGCTGATAGACCGGCTCTGTTTTCAAACGCTCAAACAAAATCGCTTCCTTCCCCGCCATGCCCATTTCGACCGGGTGCTCACCAAAAAGCGGGATCAGCACCTGGGCTTCCATTGAAGTCAAAAGAGGATTGGACCATGTCAACACAGGCAGATACGCAACATTTGTCAGTGACATTGCATTGCGAATCGCCTGCTGACCGCTAATCCCTTTTGCAAACCGACGACCATCCGTAAACGCCTTGTCTTGGTGATGACAGGTCGCACAGGACATCGTTTGATCTGCCGACAAACGCTTATCGTAAAAAAGATGACGTCCTAATTCGACTTTTTGATCCGTCATTGGGTTGTCGTCTGGCACCACAGGCACTGGCACCCATTGTGGAATATCCCACTGATAGGACTGTGCAGCAACATTAAACTGTGCAGCACTTGCCATGATGACCAAACAGGACACCATGGCTAGGCGTAGTAAACGCAAGTTCATCGGTTTACCGTTTAATGATGAACTGCTGAGGACCCGTAGGTGCCTTGCCATCGTAGGGCAGACCCATTGCATTCATGATCGCGGGACAATCCGCATCCTTTGGAAAGCTCATGCAGCCGGGCGAGGTTTTCGGTGCATTCACATCCACATTGGAGCCGGCCAGGACTCGACCAATATCTACCACCACCTCATTTTTCTTTAAGTCAAAGTCAGTCAGTGTCACGTCAATCCGGTTGGGATTCTGACAGGCGGTCGGTGCCTGCGTCCGTGAGGGAGAGGCACACATCGTGCTACCCAAGTGCACCGAAAAACCCGAGGCATTTCCACCACCGTCGGCTGCGGGCTTCGCGGACTGGATCGGGCGACCCGAGGTTGCCGTATCAAACTTAAGGAACTTGTAGCCGCCCTGCCAGGTCCAGAACATGGCTGTCGAGCTCAACGGTGCAGGTGCAACTGTCGGGTCGCCATGGTTGCGCTCAAAGGGGACGCCCACGGTGAATTTGACCCCCGTATATTGTCCCGCAGGTGCGGCGCCTCGGACAACAGTATTCATCGGAGGCGTGCCATTTCTACAAGGGCCCTGACCATTCTCAAAGTCCAGCAAAGCAATGCCCTCTAACTGCCAAGTATTGTCCTGAACCAACTGCACTGGGACAGCCTTTCCTTCTGCCGTCATCAAGTGCACTTGACTGACAAACATCCGAAAATCTGTCGGTGTCATCGTTGAGCGTGTCGTGCCAATATTTTTATAGGATTGACCACATTCAAACGACTGTCCGTTGACCTCTGCGACAAAACGCAACTCAACGGGCTGAGTGGCAGCCTGTTGTGAAGGGACGGTCGAACATGCAACCAACAGCGATGTTCCAACTAAAGCTAAATATTTTTTCATCTTTATTCCTTAATGTTTGTGATCGTGCTGAGGCGTTTGTGAGCCTCTAGGTGTCTGTACCCAGACCATGACTTTCTTTTCCCCTGCGTGACGAAACATCAGCCAGATCGGAAAGCGATCGCCGTTTTTTAATGGCGCGTTAAGATTGACCAACAACAAGTAATAACCATTTGGCGCATTGTGTCTAAATGAAGGGCCTTGACCACTGGGCAAGCTCACCTCCTTGACGAGCAGATCCTCTGCGGCAGAAGCACCAAGCTGTGTAAGCCGAATATCGATTCGCTCGGCGATATCGGCTCGGGCACCAATAAGCTCATCGGCAGTTTTTCCAACGTTATCAATAGAACGGAAATACACAGCACAATTTTTTTCACCAGACGGTGTTAGTGTCGCGTAGGGATGATCGACTCTTAAACCATCGGCTTTATAGGTGTGTGCGTGTACTTCCATCGCAAAGGACAGCGTTGCAACACTGACCAACAATGCACGGCGAACGAGATGGGCTCGGCTCATGACTTCTCCAAATAAATCAGTGCAGCACCTCGCGCCCATAGGCGAGAGGCTCTCTGGATTTAGAAATTAGGAGAGGACAGGCGGAGCGCGAGCGAGCTGAGGTGCCCAGACAAACTGAGCCTTAGGTGCTTGATAAAAAAGCGTGGGAAAAAATGCAAGGACATCAACGCTCAAAAAAGTCGGCGTCGAAGGTGGGGTAAATGGATTGAGCTGAAGATGACAATACGGACAGTCCTCAGCATGGACATGCTGCCCATCTGAAGAGTCCTGCACATTTAGGCCCGTGTCAGTGAGGCTAATACGTTGAACACCCTCGGCCGTACAAATCTCCATCAATGTAGACTGTGACCCATACATCACGATCACTTTGGAAATCGTAGGCGCAGAAACGGCCAGCAACATCACCGCGAGGAGATGCATAGCGAGGCGTTTGAGTTGGATGAGGGTAAACATAACGTTCAAATTTTAATATGAAAATTTAACTTCAAAGATTTTTAAATGGAACTTCTGATATCCGACCATTCCCACCCCGGTTCAGAAGTCATCGTTGGGTTCCTTCAAACTGTAGCGAACCGCTTTTGGCAACAACGTCATTTTTTCCGAGTGTCTGGCTAAAGTCGTCGCGAGGAGTCGAGAGTTTGGCTCAAAAAGAGAAACGCCACACATCACGGCCACTTCGAACACCGCGCCCACAGAGCACCCGGGATCCCCACGCTCAATACGCTGTAACAATGCACGCGAGATCCCCGCACTTGAAGCTAGATCGGTCGTGGTCAAAGCGCGGGCGATTCGCCCTTCGCGGATCAACTGTCCTAGCAATTGCAAAGCATCCTGACTTTGTTGGGAATAAGGTCTATCGACAGGCTTGACCATGCTATGTAGACTAAGTCGCTATTTGTTTTTTGACTCATTAATGTATCACAACGAACGCTTATGACTCATTAATGATTCATTTTTTGATATCACGTTATTCTTTCCATCCTTGAGGTATGGCGTAAAGATCTACTTTCTTTTTAATACAAAAAAATGACCAAAGTAAGATGCTTACGGTATAAACGAACCTCTAACAAAAATATCGGAGATTGACATGCGCTTAATTTCGACCATGACCCGTGCCCTCGTCGCGAGTGCTGCCCTCGTTGCGATGGCGCATGGCACCGCTTCGGCACAAGCCGACTACCCCAACCGCCCAGTTTCTGTCATCGTGCCCCAAGCGACGGGCGGCGCCAATGACACCATTGCCCGCATTATTACCGCCAAACTCAGCGAAATTCTCGGCCAGCAATTCGTCGTTGAAAACCGTACTGGCGCAGGTGGCAACATTGGTACAGCCGCTTCCGCCAAAGCAAAACCTGACGGCTATACGCTCATGCTCACCACCAATAGCGCACAAGTGATCAACCCTTGGTTGTATAAGACAACAGGCTTTGATCCCATCAAAGACTTCACACCCGTGGGTCTTGTTGCAAGCGCGGGTTATGTGCTCGTGGCGCACTCTGCATTCCCTGCAAACAATATCAATGAATTGATCGCTCAGGCAAAAGCCAATCCCGGCAAGATCAATTACGCTTCAGCCGGTAATGGCACGCTCAACCACCTGATCATGGAAATGTTCAAGCAAAAAGTGGGTATTGATGTGCAACATATCCCCTACAAGGGTGCCTCTGCGGCGGCAACAGATGTGGCCGGTGGTACCGTCCCAGTCTCAGTCCAGAGCGCACCTTCTTCTTTGAGTCTCATTAGCTCAGGCAAGATCAAGGCCTTAGCAGTCACCAATGAAAAGCGGATCGCGGCTCTGCCCAACGTCCCTGCGATTAGCGAAACAATTCCTGGCTTTGGTTCAACGCCCTGGTATGGCATCCTGGCACCCGCAGGCACCCCTGCTGCGATCGTGGACAAACTCAACGCCGCCATCAAAACAGCTCTGGCTGATAAAGGCGTGCAAGAGCGACTGCTCAAGCAAGGCTGCGAACCTCTTCAGAGCACGCCCCAGCAGTTCGCCACACTCATCAAGGATGATCTGGCGAACTGGCAAGGCATCGTTAAAAGCTCTGGTGCACGCGTAGACTAAAACAAACGTGCTGACTCTCTGTCAATGTTTGGTGGAGAGCAAGCATGAGGCTACAAATAAGGCTGCATTTCTTTCAAGGGATGCGGCCTTATTTAAATCCAAAAATAAAAAGGAGCGAGACAATGAAAGAAACCATTCGCATCGGCTCAGGTGCTGCATGGTGGGGCGACCGTGTCGAACCGGCCGCCCTCAACGCAGAACAAGGAGACCTAGACTACCTATGCTTTGAAACCATGGCAGAAGCCACTGTTTCAGCCGCGCAAGTCAGAGCTAGGCGCGACAAGTCCTTTCCGGGCTATGACACCTATCTCGATGACCGCATGAAAGCCGTCCTACCCGCCTGCATGAGACGCGGCACCAAAATCATCACCAACCAAGGTTGGATTAATCCTGACGCTGCGGCAAAGCGCGTCGCTGAGTTATTGAAAGAAATGGGTTATCTCGGTGTGAAAATTGCCTCTGTCAATGGCAGCCTCATCACAGAGCATGTGTTAGAACTCACCGACACCATCATGGAAACAGGTGAAAAAACCTCCACACTCAAGTCCACCTTGATCTCCGCGGAGGCCTATCTCGGCGCGGAACCTATCGTCGAGGCGCTGAAAGCTGGCGCACAAATCGTCATCACAGGACGCGTCGCGGATCCGTCTATCTTTATGGCTCCCATGATGTTCGAGTTTGGCTGGGATCCTTTAGACCACGTCAAGCTCGGACAAGGTGTGGGGATTGGTCACTTGATGGAGTGCGGCGCGCAAGTCACGGGCGGTTATTTTATGGATCCAGGCTTCAAAGACGTGCCTACCCCATGGAACTTTGGTTTTCCTATCGCCGTCGTAAGCCCTGATGGCAGCGCGGTGATCACCAAGGTGGCTGGCACAGGCGGAGCAATCACCTTACAAACCGTCAAAGAACAGTTGCTTTACGAAGTCCATGATCCCGCCAACTACCTCACGCCCGATGTCGTAGTCGATTTCACTACGGTCAAACTTGAGCAAGTCGGCCCCGATCGCGTTCGTGTGAGCCACATCAGCGGCAAGCCGCGCACACCCACACTCAAAGTCTCGCTTGGCTGCACCGAAGGGCATATCGGTGAAGACATGTTTTTTTACGCAGGCCCAGGTGCACTGCGCCGCGCGCAGATCGCCAAAAAGGTTCTCGAAGAACGCTTCAAAATCGTCAAACTGCAAGCCGAAGATCTGCGCATTGACTTTCTAGGTCTCAACGCCATCCACGGTGCAGCCACGCCGGCGGATGCACCCGAGCCCTATGAAATTGCTGTACGTGTCGCCGCACGCACTAAAACTAAAGAAGAAGCAGCCAAAGTCGGACGCGAGGTCGATGGCATGGCGGTCTCTGGTATCGCACATACCGGCAAACGCGTCCCTCATCAGGATCGCACGCGAGAAGTGATCGGCGTCTGGTCCTCGCTCGTCCCGCGTGAAAAAGTTCCTGCGTCTGTCACCTACATTGAGAGCTAAGCTATGAAAGTCAAACTACAACACGTCGCGCATACTCGCTCTGGTGACAAAGGCAATACCTCAAACATAGCCGTATTTGCCTACACACCCGAGCTCTATCCCCTGCTCAAAGAACAACTGACCGAAGAAAAATTCAAAAATTTCTATGGCGATGCCATTACCGGTACGATCACGCGCTATGACGTCGACAATATTCATGCGATGAATTTTGTCTGCCAAGGCGCACTCGGTGGCGGCGTCTCCAGAAGTCTCTGTCTGGACAACTATGGCAAAGCCCTCTCAGCTGCGATCTTAGGTTTTGAGCTCGAGGTGCCAGAACATTTGAAAACATTCCTACAGGCTCCAGAGCTCATGACCTGATTGATCATGCAACAAAAATTCACTATAAACAGGAGACACCATGAATCATCCACACCGCGCTTCAACACGTCGTACCACCCTCAAGGGCCTCGCCCTCGGCACGCTCCTCGCTTGGTCTGCCATCGCTGGCGCACAAGGCACGGACAAAACCTTACGTATCGTCGTGCCCTACCCACCGGGAGGCACGACTGACCTCTTGGCACGCAATCTTGCGCCTGGCCTCCAACAGCGCACGGGAATGACCGTTATCATTGAAAACAGAGCCGGCGCGGGTGGTGTCATCGGCTCACAACAAGTCTCTAAGGCCGCTCCCGACGGCCGTACACTCGTGATGGGCACCATAGCGTCGCATGGCATTATTACGGCACTTCAATCACCGCCTCCCTACGACCCGACCAAAGATTTTGTCCCTGTCACGCTTGTTGCCAGTACCCCTAATGTGCTGTTAGCAAGCCCAAATTTTCCAGCCAAAGATGTCAAAGAACTTATTGCCCTAGCCAAAGCAAAACCGGGGTCGATCAACTTTGGTTCCACCAGTCACGGTGGTTCACCGCATATGAGCGGTGAGCTGCTCAAACAACTCTCCAAGATTGAAATCACGCATATCCCGTATAAAGGCGGCGCGCCCATGCTGACGGATCTGATGGGTGGACAAGTGCAAATCGGTTTTGACAACCTGCCCTCATCGATGGCTTTGATTAAAGCAGGCAAGGTACGTGCACTGGCCGTCACCACGACGACGCGTTGGCCTGCCGCGCCTGAGATTCCAACATTGGCTGAATCGGGCGTTCCTGGCTATGACATGTCGGCATGGTTTGGTTTATTTGCACCTGGTGGCACGCCAAAAACGCTCGTGGATGATTTAAACAAACATATTATGGCGATTTTAAAAACGCCCGAAATGCAACAGAAAATGCTTGAACTCGGCGCACAACCTGTCGGCGACTCACCGGAACAATTTGCCAACTTTGTCCGCGCTGATAATAAAAAATGGCAAGAAGTCGGTAAAGCCAACAACATTTCGCTGAAATAGTCTCAGCACTTGGCTTAACTTGGTGCTCTTAGTTAGACAAACCCGTAGAAAAACTCAATTAAAAGATGATTGTTTATAGGACTCGTCGATGATAAAAACTGAGTATTGATCTCCAACACAGGAACGCAGCGCTTGAAAAAGATTTCTCATATTTTGAGTGCGATTGATTTTTCATACTCTGCTTCCACTGCGCTAGAACGAGCAGGCCTCATTGCGAGAGAGCATGAGGCTAGTCTACTTATTTTTCACATGCTGAGCGCGACACTACAAAACTCTTGGCCGCGCGGTTTCGACCCACTCTTAGCGAATATTGGTGACAGCGTTCACCAAGAAATACGGATCCGTCTTGAAGAGCTTGTCGAACAGCAACGGCATTTTGGAACCAAGAAGACCGCATCCTTGCTTGAGGAAAGCAAAGGTCTGGACGCGTTGTTAGATGCGATCAAACAACACAAGACAGATCTGGTTGTCGCAGGATCGCACGGGACAGGCTACTGGCACGAATTGTTTCTCGGTTCTTTTATCACCAAACTCATCGCTCACAGTCCAGTACCCACACTCATCGTCAAAGGCACGACACCGAGCGCCTACAAAAAAATCCTGATCCCTGTTGACTTTTCAACATCGACGGCCTCCGTGATCGAAGCTGCCAAAGCCATCGCACCGAACGCACAAAAAATTCTCTTACACGTAGCGCAAACGCCGCATGAAGGCATGATGCGCTTGAAAAGAGCCACACCGGAAAAAATCCAACAATATAGAAAGGCGTGCATCGATCAGGCTCACGGTAAACTCAACGGACTCGTGGCATCGACTGAAGATGCCACCTTTGCAGGCGTTGTCGTCGAACACGGCTATCCACCCGGAGAGATCACGACTTTTCAACGGGAAAACAACTGTGATCTCGTTGTGATCGGCAAACACGGCACCGGATATCTTTCCGATCTTTTAGTGGGTAGCGTGACCAAGCTGGTGCTCTCAAACAGCAGCTGCGACACACTGGTGACGGTTCACCAGCAAAAGTAAGCTGACAAAGGTGAGAGCGTACTATTTCCGCTGCTGAACGACTCCCGATCCTGCTAGGAACGGGTAGCGCGCAAAGATCGAAGAAACCATGTTCTCGACCATCGCGTCGGATGCGCTTTGTTGAGGATTGTCCACGAGCGTTGTACCGACGCCTTCCCACACCATTTGCCTGCGTCTAGCATCGATGAGGTCGACCTTGACCGTGCCCTCGTTGTACTGAATCACATCAGGTCCAAAAGCATAACCAGGCCATCCGCCATAAAAACCAAACCCATAGCCAACACCCCACATCATGGGCGGTGGCGGAACATATTCTGTTTTACTCTGTATTTGTGATTGAAAATTGATCCATAAGTCAGGATCTTTCTCACGATAAACGTACCCCCGCGACTCCATCTGCAGCGCCGTTGCACGTTTGAGCCGCTCGGTCAGCAACGTCGTATAGCCCGTTCGATCAGTACCCAAGGGCTCCATAAAGGCAAAAGAACGATATGAAGAAAAATCAGCCCGTGGATCGTAATCACTCCGCACAATAGGCGCATTACTGCAAGCCAGCAAGAGACCGAATAGCAAAAAAGCGCTTAAGAAACGAAATAGAGCTTTCATCAGTCTTCCATAAGTTGGCGGTCTACAAATCAAGTATATCCTTGCACATAAAGATTTAAATCTTATTTAGATGATTCTTACCCCTTTACGTACTCATCATGCGTACCCTATCCTAAGGGCATCAACAAAGGAAACATCATGAAGATTGCGTTTATTGGACTTGGTCGTATGGGCTGGCATATGGCAGGTCACTTAGCTCGCCAAAAGCATACGCTCAAGGTTTTGGACTCAAATCCCACAACGGTTTCCACATGGTTAGCCGCTTATCAAGGCCAGAGCGCACCTTCTATTCAAGAGGCTGTTCGTGACACAGAGCTTGTCATCACCTCACTACCCGCCGACGCAGCGTTGCAATCCGTTTGGAACGAAGCCGCAGACTCTCTCGCGCCTGGTTGTATCTGGGTTGATCACTCAACCACTTCTGCTGAAATCGCCCGACAACTCGCAGCGGCTGCAAGCACTGGCGGCCATTACTTTATCGATGCGCCGGTATCAGGCGGCACCGTCGGCGCCGAAAAAGGCACGCTCGCGATCATGGCCGGCGCCGATGAAACTGCGTGGGTGAAAGTGATACCAATACTCCAAGCATACGCGCAACAAATCTCACGTATTGGGCCTCCAGGCGCTGGTCAGCTCACAAAGATGTCTAATCAAATTTGTGTGGCTGGCATTGGACAAGCACTTGCGGAGGGCTTGGCTTTCGCTGAAAAAAATGGCTTGGATCTCGAGAAGGTTCTTGCCGTGATGCTCAAAGGCTCTTCGACCTCTTGGATGATGGAAAACCGCTCGATGCCAATGATCAAGGGTGAGTTTAATTTTGGCTTTTCTACAACCCTCATGCGCAAAGACCTTGCACTCGTCATGGATGAAGCCAGACGCTCAGACGTTTCTCTCCCTGTCACGGGACTGGTGTCACAGCTACTTTCTGATGTGTCCGCGATGGGGCATGCGCAAAGCGACTGGTGCAGCCTCATGCAAAGGCAGCGGCGCGCTCAAGGTAAGCCCTGATCCATCACAGAAAAAAACTGAGGGATGTCTCCGTTGCGGCATTCCCCTTTTTTTATTGTTGATCGTTGCAACCATTTTTAAAACATGCTGGATAGCCTCATCGCCAGTCCGAAAACGACCTTTGTGCGGCCAGAACAAATCGCGGACTGGTTCGAAGCTCAAGTGCCAGCAGCATAAAACTCTGGAGCAACAAAAAACTCACCGAGCAATGTATAACAAGTCAATGCTCGATCCATGAGTGTGAAGGCCTCATTCAATAGCACTAAGGGTAGGAGCTTCCAGAAGAGCGGGCAAGTTCTCGGTATACGTTAGGCAAAACAAGTCCCCTCTGATTCAATACAGATGCCCTAACGGCCACATCAAAATCATGCGGTATCTCTACAGGCGGAGGTGGTTGATCCAAACCACTCTCAAGCCACTTCAAGGACATCTCAATAGCCCGTCGTCCAAAAACAGAACCTGGCATGGCAACGGCAAGCCCACCCCCATAACGTACATAACTCAGACGGACACCGATAGAGAACGGCTTTGCATTCGCTTGCGTCCAAGCCACAAGTTCTTTTTCAGGAATATAGTCATCACTGTCATCTTTTTTCAAAAGATCCGTCGTCAGTACGATCAAGACATCCGCTGTACTGGCCAGACCATTAATAAAAATCTGCCAATCTGAGAAATTGTCGACTAACGACAGCGGTCCTAAAACATGGCGTCCCCAATCGGCTTCTTGGATAAGTTGCATTTCACTTCGACCCGTCACATCGTCTATGCCTATCACAGCAACTTTTAATGACGCATCCGGTTTGAGGACATTTAATATTTCAATGATCCCGTCCGTTCTCATCGTTTCTATCACGCCCGTGACACGTGAGGCAATCGAGTATCCATAGGATGACGGAGACTGCAGCATTGAGGTAAAGACGACAGGGGGCCTTCGTTTCGCCTTGATTTTACTGGTCACTAAACCGTTACTTTCATCATCAACAGAAATTAATATGTCAGGGTTTTCCTTTTCAATTGCGCGCATTGCAGAAGCCACCGCAACGCGTAATTGCTGTTCCGATTTTTGTTGAGCGATATCCATGTAGTAATACGTGACATCGACTGGACGCCGATTATCGACAAGCCCTTGTTTGATCCCCGTTTCGACGCGAATCGTCCAGTCCGCAGACTGACTCAGCGGCAACAGCACAAAAATCCTAGATTTATTGAGATTGGCTAAAAATCCCCAAATAAAAAAGGCAAGAACAGTGAGGCCCATTAAGAACCGCAAATGAGATTTTTTCATATCATCGACATCCATGACCAAAACGGAATCGCCGCAAAAACACACAATACACGTGCAATGTTCATGAGCATGTTGTGATGCATAAATTGTTTATGATCAAAGCTGTCAACAGAGTCCGAGTTCCATATGATGAGGTAAATAGAATTTTGGTAACGAAAAAACCAAATGTCGCTGAAAATTGCCGTCATAAAGACGCAAACCCAGGGACTATAGCCTTGCGCTATCGTGACTGGAAGCATAATCAGGAAGCTCAGCAACATGCCCGCTGCCACGGGAAATGCAAGCCGTAGCACGATCGTAACGACTAAAGTGGCTAACGTATAAAGGATGAAACTCCCATCTACAAATGCGAAGAAGGAGCCCATGGCTTCAGAGAGCTGTCGATCTAATCCCAAATGAGCCATGGTCCGCATCATGCTGTCCATGCCCAAAAAGAAAAAAATCATCGGCCAGTCCATCGACCGTTGAAAATCTACTTTACTGAAAGCCCCCATCACCAGCAGTAAGATGATTGTCATACCCGCAATACTGGCAATACTGATGTGATGAAAACCTGTTGAGAGTGAACCAAAAAAGAAAAATAAAAACCCCATACTTGCGATGCGCTCTTTCGAGCTGAGCGATCCGAGTGCCTTAAGATGCCCAGCAAGCTTTTCCTTAGAAAAATCTTTAGGCGCTTGCGTTGCAAAGATAATGCGCATCGAAATGAAATGCATCATTATTAATAAAATCATTGGTACACTTGCCGCTATGATCCAAAATACGCCAAGATACTGCTCTTGCAAATAAATTGGGAGCATACTTAACGCGGCAATACTTGCAGACTTACTGTTAGACAACGCTGTGGAAAACAACATCGCTCCACCATACGTTGCCGCCATCAAGGAAGTGATTGCCTGACCGCGTTTAGGCAGATCCATTGCATCACTCATTTCTTTAAATAGAGGCAGCATGAGTGCCACGCGACTATTACCCGATGGTGAAACAACAGAAAGTAAAAGTCCAGCACAAACTAAAATGTTCTCCTGCAAGAAAAAACGATTAGGGAGTGTGTTGAGCATACTCAAAACAAATCTTCGCCCTAATCCAGAGCTCGTAATTACAGCGGCTAACGCAAACACTCCCATTAAAGTAATTAAACTGGGAGAGGCTAAACCCGAGAGCGCGACAGGTGCAGGCGCCAATCCAAAAAGAAGTGACGCCACCATCCCGAGAAGTGGCGGGATATAGTCATCCACCAAATTGAACAACCACATCAAAATTACGACCGCAAGAATGGACACAAAAAAAGCCGCTTGTACGGTCAAGCCATGTGCAAATCCAAAAAAGTAAAGCGCTGGAGGCAATACCAAAAGGGAGGACCATCCCATGATCTCGCGGATTGATGCTTTTTCATTTATTTCCGACATCAGGAGATCCGATTCATAAAGTGAGGTTCATATCATTGGAATAAAAACTGATGCAATCATCAATTTTTACATCTATTCTCTGTAAAATCTAGTAATAAGTATTACATATTGAAATCATCTCCATCTATGCGTCCTTTTTCTTAGAACTGCTTTTCTACCCTTCCCGGACTTTTTACAATGCAAACCAATCAAATTTCTAGTTGGATACTTTTCATTGCACTTTCGGGTTTGAGTGTTTTTTCTCAAGCGCAAGACCTCATTAAACAAGATTCTGAAAAACGATTACCGATCCTTGAGTGCGACGTTAGTATCATTGGAGGAGGACCCGCAGGCCTCTATATGGCATACCAGTTGGGTCCTCTGTATGGAAATCAGGTATGCCTGTTTGAAAAGGAAAATCGTCTGGGTGGCCGTATTTATGATGTTGGCAAAGACCCGCAGCAGCCTCAAGGCCCTCTGATTGCAGTGGGAGGTCGTCGTATCATGGAGGGGCAGAATGTTTTGTTTAAACTCGCCCACGATCTCGGAATCGAGCTAGAAAAACCCAATCTTGAGAAAGAGCTTATTTTCGCCCGCGGCCTTTACTCAACGAATCCTGATGATTTCGTCGCTTTATATCCAGGGATCGAATTTGACCCAGCGAAAGGGGATGCACCGACGCAACTACTGAGGCGTTTGCTTGTCAGCGAACAGCGCAAACAGATCGATCAGTTTCCTAATTTCAAATCCTATGTAACGAGTGTGCTAGGGAATAATGGCTTTGAATATCTCCGGGATATGAGCCGTTTTCGTAGCGATTTTGAATATTCGTTATCCGCCAAAGGCTATCTTGATTTTCTTGAAGAAGACATCGATGTTTGCTGTGAGGCGTCCTACCCCATCGGCGGAATGTCTGCCTATGTGCGAGGTTTGGCTCGTAAAGCACAAGAAAGCGGTGTGCGCATTTATTTAGAAGAACCCATTAAAAGCATTGATAAAGAATCAAAACACTACTCTTTAGTCACGCCCAAGCATCTTGTCAACACTTCACGAGTAGTCATTACCGTTCCACCTAAGGCCTTTAATCATATTCAAGGAAATATCGCTCGAGCCATTCAATCACAGGAGCAATACAAGTCTTTGATCGGGGTTAATGTCGTAACAATCGCTCAGTGGTATGACAAGCCTTGGTGGCTCAATATCCGAGGGATCAAGGACAACAAAAAAGTATGGCGTGCTTGGACAACAGAGAGTTGCATCAACTCCATTGAAATCCCGCAAGAGCAATATGGCGCCAAACAAAATGTGATTCGCTCTGTATATAGCGATAGTCTTGAATGTGTGAAGAAATGGCGAGCGCTCGCTTCAGAGGGTCCTCAGTCAATTGAACGTGAAATTAAAAAAGGTCTCGAACATTTATTTTCAAATAATGGCGTGACACAACCGGTTTACATTGGAGAAGCAAGCAAAACATTCTATTGGGAATGGCCAGATGGCTGGTATTACATTCGTGCCGGATTTCCCTTTTCAACACTCGACATTTTTAATTGGGCAGTCCAGCCACTCAAAGATGAAAATGTCGCTCTGGCGGGTGAGAGCTATAACCCGCAGCGCGCCACTTGGACTGATGGTGCTTATAAATCAGCGATCCATTTATTAAATAAAAGGTATGGGTTTTCAATCACCCATTAATTTTTAGATTGACACACTATCCTTCGGCTTGCACGACTGAGACAGCCTTGGAACACTGGATAAAACGATGCGTACCTCGAACAAATACTTATCGATCACCGTAGCCTGAGGTGATGAACAAGTCGAACTCTGAGCAGGTTGCGCAATACTACGACTCCAATACGCGACGGTTCCTGGCAATGAGTGACACGGGCGAAGCAGTTGCGATTCACCGCAAGCTTTGGGCGCCTGGCATGGAGACCCCTGCAGCGGCAACTGCTCATATCAATGATCTGGTGGCTCAAGCCGCCGTCGACGTACTGGGGCATGAACCTGTCTCAGTCACAGACCTCGGCTGTGGTGTGGGTGGCAGCCTGTTTCATTTAGCGCGGTGCTGGCCGCACTCAAAGCTAACGGGTTACACCTTGAGCCACGCTCAGCTGCAAATCGCTCAAGCCTTGGCATCTCAACGAAAACTCCAAGACCAATGTGACATCAAGCAAGGGGATTTCACGGCTGTCGATTCTGCGCCTCGCAGCGAACTGGTCATCGCCATCGAAAGCCATACCCACCTGCCAAGTCTAGGCGATTTTTTTCAAGCTGCCCGCCAACATGTCTTGCCTGGCGGTCTCGTCATTTTGGTGGATGACATGCTCGCTGGGGATGGCTCCAATCTGACGCACCAGGATATGAGACTACTCGATGCCTTTAAGCGAGGTTGGCGTATGGGGCATGTACCGACCGTGAGCCATGTATTGGAGCACGCGAAAGCGTCCCGTTTTGAGGTCGTGACACATCGAGATTTGGGCGAGTTTCTGCGGCTATACCAACCCTGGGACCTTGTACTCAACGGTGTAGCACCACCGCTCGATTGGCTCGGGTTGGCGCACATACCAAGGTTTGCAAACATCATCGGCGGTAATGCGCTCACGCTATGTCATCGCCGCGGGGTCATGCGTTATATGATGGTGGTGATGCGATTTAGACCTTAAAAACTATGAACAACTCTAATCTTGACAACCCTGCGACCCAACTCAGCATCGCTGTAGGCGCCTATGATCGGACTGCGGCTCTACTGGACGGCTCGGTCCAGGTTGAGGGCTTCAACACGCATTTCATGACGGGCAATTTGGAAGAAATGTTCGCTCAAGCGTTCTCTTCAGCGCCCTTAGAGGTCACCGAACTCTCCTTCAGTAATTTTTTAATCTCTAGCGCGCGTGGTATTTGCCCCTATATCGCGCTGCCCATCTTTCCTTCTAAGTCTTTTCGTCACTCGGCCATCTATGTTCGATCGAACGCTGGCATCAAATCGCCCGCCGATTTGCGAGGCAAACGCATTGGTACTCGTGAGTATTCCAACACGTTGTCCTTAGTTGTTCGTGGGATTCTGACCGACGAATATGGCTTTTCTCCCGAAGCAAATGATTGGCTCATCGGCGATATCGATCACGTAGAGCGGCAAACGATCGACAGCAAAAACTGGCCAGCCAACGCGGTATCGATTCAGGCAGTCGTAGGACGCCCACTCTCTAGTCTGATGATGGCTGGCGATTTGGACGTACTGATTTCCTACTCACCCCCTGAGCATTTCGGCAGAGATGATTCCATGCAGCGGCTTTTTCCTGAGTGGAGGACAGTCGAACAAAACTACTTCCAGCGGACAAAGCTATTTCCAATTATGCACATCATGGGCATCCGCCGAGATGTCCTGGCGGCTCAACCTAAACTTGCGAGCGCTCTTGTTGAGGCCTTCGATCAGGCGAAACAACTGGCACAAGCACAGTTAGATGTGCATCACGCACTGCCTGTGATGCTGCCTTGGATGACTGCAGAATTACATGCGACACAAGCCCTGATGGGGCAGGATTTTTGGAAGCATGGTCTGGACGCAAACCGGGATATGCTTGAAACGCAGATTCGTTGGTCGTTTGAGCAGGGACTCATCCCTCGCAGACTTGTCTTAGAAGAACTCTTTGTTGATTGTTGATCCTAAACAGCGAGTACCCGCTCAACATACACGCCACGGCAATCCATCTCGTACTCGAGTGCGACGACCGGGGGACGATTTAAATGCCACGTCAACCCACCTCGCATCGCTCCGCGCCGGTCAATCTCCTCAGACATGAGCGAGTAGATGTCGTGCACGGTATAAAGCTGCGTGACAGTGACGTCTGACCAGCTAAAGCCGAGTACACGCATCCGATTTTCCATTTCATCCAGTACCCAACGCGCTTTGTTTCTCAATCCTTCAGGCGATATATCTCCAAGACTGATAATGTGGTCTTTGTAGTTGCCCTGACCTTCCGGGGCTTCGCCGCTTCCGGCAATGACAAAAGAGGGTGCGGCAGAATTGTCTGGAACCGTGTAAGAAAATGCGTAAAATCCGGGCTCTTGGGGCGGATCCATTGCCGGACAAACGTTACTGCGTGCGACAGGATTGCTTTTTCCATCAAACAACCCCCAACGCTCGAGCGTACCGACGTATTCCTTGTTGAACGTCACGAAACCGGCCTCATCGAACGGTCGCGGCGAACGCAATTCGCACGCGCAAAAGGCAGAAAGAGGCCGTCCAGCCGCTTTAAGGGTCGTTTCAATCAGGCGGAATCCCTCAGCTAAAGGGACAACCTTCATCAAGCGGACGCGTTCGATCCGAAATCCAGGCTCAGCAGCAACGCCTGCCGAGTACTGAAACACACCGGGAACAAAACGATAATTACCTGGTTCGTAGACTTGAGCTTTTGTCATCATGAATGTTCCAGTAGGAAGGATATGTTCGGAATATTGGCGGAGCAGAAAATGCTTCATCATAAACCGCCTAAGTTTCTGATGGGCACAACAATCTAATTCACAACAAGGAATCAACGCACGGCCACAGCTAAGTCCTCATGGCGCGTTCTTCAGCAATTGTTGACGTGCGGCCACCCCACCGCTGAGCGCGCTCTCGTGCAAGACGTGGCGCCCCGATTGAACCCTTAAGCGACCGCCCACCCACACTTGCAACAGAGCAGATTGGCGATGACTGGCAAATACATGGGCCGAAAGCATGGCCTCGGGCGAGGGCAAATCGCGAACTAGTAGGTGCTGAGCATCAAGTACCAAAAAGTCAGCCTGTTGACCTACGACCAAACCGGCCACTGGACGCGCACTGGCCTGAGCACCGCCGGCCACAGCGGCCAGCATCATGGCCGTGGCCACCGAGGGTTGCTCGGTGGACGCAAGCACATTGCGCTGGCGCGTAGCCAAGCGCTGGCTGTATTCGAGCAGCATCAGCTCTTCGGCGGCGTTGACGCAAGCGTGGCTGTCCGAGCCCACCCCCCATCGCCCACCACCTTGCAACCAACTTGCAGCATCAAAAATACCATCGCCCAAATTGGCCTCGGTGCTCGGGCACAGGCCCGCTACAGCGCCCGTAAGAGCGGCGCGGATACTTTCCTCGGGCGTCATGTGGGTCGCATGCACCAGGCACCAACGGTCATCGACCGGGGCGTGGTCCAGCAGCCACTGCACTGGCCTTTGGCCACTCCAGGCCAGGCAGGCATCGACCTCGGCAGTTTGTTCCGCGATGTGGATGTGCACCGGCGCCGTGACGTCCAGCGCATGCAAACCGGCCAAGGCCTCGCGCAAGCTGTTTGGCGGCACGGCGCGCAAAGAATGAGGTGCCAAGCCCAAGCGCGCATCCTGTGCCTCGCACAAGGGTTTCAATTTTTGCAGTAAGGCCAGCATGTTGTCGGTCGAGCGGATGAAGCGCCGCTGACCCTCGCTAGGGGATGTACCGCCAAAGCCACTGGTCTGGTAGAGCACAGGCAACAAGGTGAGTCCTATGCCTACGCGAGCAGCCGCACGCAGCAGACACATCGACAAGGCGGCATCGTCGGCATAGGGGCGACCATCGTGATCGTGGTGCACGTAATGAAATTCACACACACTGGTGTAACCCGCCTCCAGCATCTCTACATACAGCCCGGTGGCGATCGCTTCAAGTTGTTCGGGAGTGATGGCCGCTGCAAAGCGGTACATCAGGCTGCGCCAGCTCCAGAAACTGTCCTGCTCTGTCCCCCGGTATTCGGTCAGACCACCAAACGCCCTCTGAAAAGCGTGCGAATGCAAGTTCGGCATACCAGGTAACAAAGGGCCTGCAGCTTGAAGGGTGCCTGCTGGACAAGCGGCCTGGGTCTTTACGTCGGTCAACAAGCCTTGTTCGTTCCATGACAACAGCACATCACGCGCCCACCCCGTGGGCAACAAAGCGTGCACGGCAAACAGACTGCGCTCGTTCATGCCGCGCTCCGGTGCAAGCCCATGCCATCGACTGCCACACGGCCCTGACGCACCACACTGCAGGCCGGACGTTGACCCAACCAATAGGCGAGTTCAGCCACATCGCCCACAGGCCAGAGCACAAAATTGGCCGAGCAACCCGGAGCAATTCGCCCGTGCGTGGCTTGTAGGCCAAGGGCCTGTGCGGCATGGCGCGTCACACCCGCCAAGGCTTCAGGCACAGTTAAGCGGAATAGGGTGCAGGCCATGTTGAGCATCAATAGCAGACTCAAAGCAGGCGAGGTACCCGGGTTATGATCAGTGGAAACGGCCATCGGTACGCCCGCTGCGCGAAGTGCGGCAATAGGCGGCATGTGCGGGCGCACCCAAAAACGTCGTGCAAACAGTGACGCCAAAAGCCTGCCCTAACCGCCGGGCCACGCGCAATTGCTTGCGCTCGTGTTCCAAGCTCAGACCATAACCCGATTTGATTTCGATCGCGCAAACGCCTTCGGCCAACAAAGCCTGCAAACGCGGCACGGCCGCAACAAACAAGGCTTCTTCGCTGAATGCGCGTGTTGCCTGGACACTGGACACAATGCCGCCCCCAGCACGCGCCACCTCTTCGTAACTGGCACCCGCCAGACGCATAGCGAATTCATTAGCGCGTTGACCTCCATACACCAGATGCGTGTGGCAGTCGATGAGGCCTGGCGTCACCAAGGCACCATGACCGTTGTGTTGGGGCAGTTGCCGATATGCGCCGGTCAAATCGGCACGCGCACCCACCCAGGCAATAGCACCGTGCACGACCACGATGGCCGCATCAGGTATGGCTGGAGAGCCTGTGCCCAAAGCTTCAGGAGCCAAGTGCAGATCATGCCAAATGCCGTCGGCGCTGGGCCACGAGGGAGTCATTAATGAAACATTCATGATCAATAAAAGTGAAGTGTCAAAGCCAGCAACGCCGCATCCCAGCTTTGCGGACGCAGTCGCCACGCCACAGAAGCATCGGTCCACCAAAGACCTTGCTGCGACTGGAGCGTCTCTTCAGCAGTAGATTCCAGCTGCCAACTTCCCTGCACAGACATCAACAAGCCCTGCGATGCGACAGGCATATCGCAGGCACTGCGTATCACCTGCAGTGAAGCGCTGCACACTGCACGGCGGGTCATGATGTTGAAGCTGAAAAAGGCCCGTCGCTGGCGATGTGCGCAATGCTCACCCGCCAGTCAAAATCGTCCATGCCTGCACCAAGAGGTTGGCAGATGATCTCACGCGTCACGCCCCCACCGTTCTTCCAAGTCATGGCGGGTAGATCATGAACATCGAATCTGTTCAGACTCATGGGTTTAACCCTGTCACTTGTTTAGCGATGCTGGGCTTGCAGATGGCATCTTCACTTGATCATGGGCAGCTTCAGTCCCTGCTTTTTGGCAGTAGCAACCGCCAGCTCGTAGCCGGCATCGGCGTGACGCATCACACCCGAGCCGCAGTCGTTGACCAGCACGCGCTCCAGGCGCTCGGCCGCAGCGTCGGTGCCATCGGCCACGATGACCATGCCCGAGTGTTGCGAATAGCCCATACCCACGCCACCGCCATGGTGCAGGCTGACCCAACTTGCACCACCTGCGGTATTGAGCAAAGCGTTCAGCAGCGGCCAGTCACTCACGGCGTCTGTTCCGTCTTTCATAGCTTCAGTTTCGCGGTTGGGGCTGGCCACCGAGCCAGTGTCCAAGTGGTCGCGTCCGATCACAATCGGAGCTTTCAACTCTCCCGACCGCACCATCTCATTAAAGGCCAAGCCGGCCAGATGACGCTCACCAAGACCCAGCCAACAAATGCGCGCAGGCAGGCCCTGAAAGCTGATGCGCTCACGCGCCATGTCGAGCCAGCGGTGTGTATGTGTGTTGTTGGGAAACAATTCCTTGATCTTGGCATCAGTTTTGTAGATGTCTTCAGCGTCACCCGACAAAGCCACCCAGCGGAATGGTCCCTTCCCTTCGCAGAACATGGGGCGGATGTAGGCCGGCACAAAGCCTGGAAAATCAAATGCGTTTTTAACGCCATGGTCAAACGCGACTTGGCGGATGTTGTTGCCGTAATCCACTGTGGGAATGCCCATAGCTTGAAAATCCAACATGGCTTGCACCTGAGTGGCGCAACCTTGCGACGCATCGGCCGTCAAGCGGGCATGCTGTGCAGGGTCGTGCTGGGCGGCTTTCCACTGGGTCACCGTCCAACCGGGGGGCAAATAGCCGTTGATCAAATCGTGTGCCGAGGTCTGGTCTGTCACGAGGTCAGGACGCATACCACCCGCCTTGGCGCGCCGCACCAACTCGGGCAATATTTCGGCAGCATTGCCGAGCAAGGCAATAGACACCGCCTCTTTAGAGGCCATGTGATGCGCCAGCATGGCTAAGGCTTCGTCGATGTCTTTGGCCTGCTTGTCCACATAGCGTGTGCGCAGGCGAAAGTCGATGCTGCTTTGCTGGCACTCGATGGAGAGCGAGCACGCTCCGGCCAATGTGGCTGCAAGGGGTTGCGCCCCACCCATTCCGCCCAGGCCAGCAGTCAGAATCCAGCGGCCTGTCCAGTCGTTGTTGTAATGCTGGCGACCAGCCTCCACAAAGGTCTCGAAGGTACCTTGCACAATGCCTTGGGTGCCGATGTAGATCCACGAGCCTGCGGTCATCTGCCCATACATAAACAGGCCCTTGCGGTCGAGTTCGTTGAAATGCTCCCAATTGGCCCACTTGGGCACGAGGTTGGAGTTGGCAATCAGCACGCGTGGTGCGTTGGCGTGTGTCTTGAAAACGCCCACCGGCTTGCCTGACTGAATGAGTAAGGTCTCGTCTTCATTCAGGTCTTTGAGCGACGCCAAAATCTGGTCAAAACAAGCCCAGTCTCTTGCAGCACGGCCAATGCCGCCATACACCACCAGACTTTGCGGGTTCTCTGCCACTTCTGCGTCAAGGTTATTTTGCACCATACGGTAGGCCGCTTCTGTGACCCAACTTTTGCAAGTCAAGGTGCTACCACGTGGGGCGCGAACCACGCGAGTAGGGTCCAATCTGGAATCGATTTTTATAGTCATGTTTTTTTATCAGAAAAGTAGAAAATAGCGATTCAATGCATGCCAAGATAGGCTTCGGTGAGCTTGGAATCCTTGCGGGCAGCTTCGGCGCTCCCTTGCCATACGGTACTGCCAGATTCCAAGACACAGATGTGGTCTGCAAGTTTCAAAACGCGCTCAGTGTTTTGCTCCACCAGCAACACGGTCATGCCATCGCGCCTAAGTTGAATGAGTGCTTGATAGCAGAGATCAATGATCTTGGGCATCAGCCCCAAAGACAATTCATCGATCATAATCAGGCGTGGACGCGCCATTAAGGCGCGGCCAATGGCCAACATTTGCTGTTCGCCACCCGACAAGTTACCCGCCAGCGAGTTCAGACGTTCACCCAAGCGTGGAAACAAAGCAATCACACGATCTCGGTCATGGTTAAACACCTGCGCTGGTTGCACCATGCCTCCCACGCGAAGATTATCCTGGACGGTCAGGTCTTTGAATACGCGACGGCCTTCGGGAGAAATGGCAATGCCATTTCGCACACGCTCGGTCGGATCCAAGCTTGAAATGTCTTGTCCGTCCAAATGGATGGCACCACCTTGTTGTTTCACATGGCCAGCGATACACATGAGCGTCGAAGACTTGCCAGCGCCATTGGCGCCAAGAAGACCAGTGATGGTTCCAGGCTGCAAGGATAGAGTGAGGCCATGGACAGCCTGAAATGCGCCATAGCCGCAAGAAATCGAATTGAGCTCAAGCACCTTGCATCTCCAAAGTTTCTTGTCCCTGCGCTGCGGAAGCGCCCAACGCATCACCACCCAGATAGGCCGCTCGAACAGCAGGATCGGCCATGACCTCCCGCGGATCGCCATCGCCAATTTTCTTGCCGTTGTCGAGCACAACCAAGCGTTGACAAATTCTCATGACCTCGCCCAGATTGTGTTCAATGAGCACAATAGTCAAACCCTGCAGGTTGATTTCGGCGATGGTCGTTGCCAGCGCGCGCGCTTCCTGAGAGTTCAAACCAGCCAAGGGTTCATCTAGCAGCAGCAGACGGGGTTTGAGTGCAAGCGCTCGCGCCAACTCCAAACGTTTGAGAACACCGAGGGGCTGAATACCAGGACTTTGCGAGGCCATACTGGCGATACCCACACGCGCCAATTCAGTTTGGGCAATCGCAAGTTCTCGCTCGGTTGAAACATTGAGCAAGGCCCGCAGAGGACTAATGGTCTTGTCGCTGGCCGCGGCGAGTGCAACGTTTTCTTGAATACTGATGTCGCGCAATGGTTTCACCAATTGCTGTGACAAGGACATACCGCGTTGGATGCGTTTGTGAATAGGCAAGCCGTTGAGTGATTGGCCGCCCAACAACACACTGCCCATTGTCGGTTGAACTACGCCAATGATGGCGCGCATCATGGTGGTCTTGCCGGCTCCGTTGGGACCAATTAATCCCAACAAATCACCTTGGTGTACATCGAAAGACACATCGTCTACTGCAGTCAAGCCACCGAAACGCACCGTAACTCCGTTCACTTGCAACAGAGGAGCATCGGAGGTAGAAAGATTCACGGTTTCCCCCCATTAGGCAAAGACGATGTGGGGAAAAGGCGTGCCGCCAAACCTGCCATCCCACCAGGCGAAAATCGCATCATGACAAACAGCAATCCACCATACACCAACAATTTGTAATCGCCGATGACCTGGAACCAGGCCGGTAGCACCGATAGCAATGCCGCTGCAATGATCACTCCTGGCACCGAGCCAATGCCACCAAAAACCACCATAGACAAAACGGTGATGGACTCAACAAAGCCAAAGCTATCAGCACCGATAAACGTCAGGTGATAGGTATAAAAAGCACCAGACATGCCTGCAAGCGCGGTGCCCAGGGCAAAAGCCGCGAGTTTGTAGCGCGGCACGTCAATACCGAGCACCCGCATCGTATCCTCGTCTTCGGCGATACCATTGAATACGCGCCCCATCCAGCTTCGCTTGATGTAAACACTGAGCGCAGCAACGCTTGCACACATGAGCAATGCAAGGGCCATAAAGCCCACATTCCCCAGTCCATGGTCTGGAATGGACGAAATACCCAACTCGCCACCCAAGGAATCTTGCTGACGAACGATGCCCACAAAAAGAAAACCTACGCCCATGGTCGTGATAGCCAGAAAATCAGCGCGCACCCGCAATGAAGCCAGCCCAACAATCACACCCAGCAGACCCGCCAGGACCAAGGACACGGGCAATGTAGCGAGAAACGGCCATCCTGCTTTTCCCAGCATGGCGGCAGCATAAGCGCCGATGCCCTGAAAAGTGGCATGCCCCAAACTGATCTGGCCGCAAAACCCAGTGATCAAGTTCAGTGAAAGAGCAAACATCACAGCAATGGCCATGGTCGTGATGAGTGAAATTTCATAGTTCATGGTGTGTCCTTGTGGGTCAGCTGCGGGCAAACAAGCCCTGAGGACGCACCATCAATACCGCAATCAAAAAGGCAAACGCTATCGCATTGCGGTCCAGAATGTCGCCAAGATAAATGGTCCCAAATGCCTCAATCACCCCAAGCAACAGTGCTGCAGCAAGCGTGCCCGGCACCGAGCTAAGTCCGCCAAGTACGATGATCGCCAGTGCTTTATAAGATGGCACGCTACCCATGGTGGGTTCGACCAAATTATTCAAAAGAGCAACCCAAACACCCGCAAATCCCGCCAAAGCCGAGCCCACGAAGAAGTTGATATCGCGTACTTTGAGCAATGAAATCCCAAATGATTGCGCCATCTGCGGGTCAGAGACAGTGGCTTGACAGGCGATACCAATTCGGGTGCGTGCCTGAAGCCAAGCAAGCACACCAATGATGGATGCTGTGCTGACCATCACCAGAATCTCGGCTAGCTTGAATTGAAGCCCCCAACCGAGCACAAATTGTTGTTGCAAGGCTGGATTAGTGAAGGACATGCCCTGAGCACCAAAGATGATGCGAAAAGCTTCCTCGGAAGCAATGAACAAACCGATCGATGCAATGAGCGCCACGTACGGAGGTTTAGAAAGCAGCGGTTGGTAAGCCAGTCGAAACATAGCCACGCCACCAAAGCCTGCCACCAGGGCTGCTATCAAAAAGCTCAACGCCAAGCTTCCACTGGCGTTACATACCAACACACCGATATAACCACCGAGCGTGAACAGTGCCGCGTGCGCCACATGAAGAATACGTAAAAGACCGTAAACCAAGGTCAGCCCTAACGCCACGAGGGCGTAGATGCTGCCTTGTATCAGGCCCTGCGCGACGAGTTCAATCGCGAGCATGGGTCTGTTCCTGGCTTATTTGGCTTTGGTAGGCGGCGCAAGCAACACAGGATCTGAAATAACGGAATGGCGTCGGAAGGCTTTATCTTTGACAATTTGCACTTGGATGTCTTTTTTCACTTCGTGCAAGTCATTGAATTCGAGTTTGCCGATGGGCATGTCGTAGATGCCCGATGCAATTGCATCACGCAGAGCGGCACCACCTTTGCCACCAGTCTTTCTCAAGCCCTCTATGGCGACAGATGTGGCTGTGAAAGACGAAGCCGCCACCATGTCCGCACCCAAATTAGTTGCTTTTCGGTAATCGGCCAGAAAGGCGACCGTGGCAGGCGCAGTGGAATCTCGATCCAAAGAGGTGGTGATATAAGTTCCCTCAGAAGCTGGCCCCGCGATTTCAATGAACTTGTCGGAGTCATAACCCTCTTGACCAATGATCGGTGCGGTCACGCCGGCGGCACGCAGTTGGCTAACCAATGGACCCGCTGTGAAGAAGTAACCAGAGGCGTAAATAATATCTGGGTTGTCGTATTTGATCTTGCTCACCAGAGGACCAAACTGGCGATCAGTGATGACATATTCGTATTCATTGACGATATTCAGGCCGAGTTTCGGCGCAGCATCCTTGAATCCAGCCGTGAGCGCCTGTCCAAAATCGTTTTTCAGCGTAACGATCACGACGTTTTTCTTGCCTAGGTTTTGCACCAGCTTTGCACCACCACGGCCTTGCACCTCACCCATGGCTGACACTCGGAACATATAGTCACCGGCCAAGGTGATGTCAGGATGAATAGCGTAAGCCACAACGTAGGGGATCTTGCCGCGTTGAAAAATAGAAGCTGCAGCGCGCGTAGACCCTGAATAGGACCCCGAAACAGCTACCACCACTTTGTCTTTTTCAACCATTTTTGTGGCTGAAGGAACAGCTTCTTTGGGTGTGGCCTGATCGTCATAAACCACAAGCTCGATTTTTTGCCCCGCTACGCCGCCCTTGGCATTAGCCTGAGCAACGGCTAACTTGGCACCCTCCAGAGCTGATTTGCCGTCCGCTGCGGCAAAACCAGTCAATGGAACGTTAAAGCCGACCTTGAGTTGCGCCCAGGCGGGCAAAGTAGTCAGCGCCAACGCAGCAGCGACAGTCATTGAGGAAAAGCGAGCCGCACGGAATTTCTTGGTTAAGTCCTTTCGGTTGATGGCCTCTGCCCAAACTTTTTAGAGTAAACCTCATCTGGTGTCTGTTTGGCAAGCGATTGATGCGTTCTTTTTGTGCTGTATAACAGCGAGAGGGATACTAAGTAGTGAATGGCATAACTCACCATATTGACTGCCGCCAAATATAAAGAGCAAGAATGCAAGCAATTTTGAAAAGCGTTTCGCTATTACTCATTTTTCCGTTTCTGCTTTCCTGCGGCGAAGGGAATAGCACCAATACCAGCACAGAAAACCAGCCTGTAGCATCCCAAACATTCCAATGTCAAAGCATAAACAGTGAAAGCCTAAACCCTGATCAAAATCACTGGTATTCACCATCATCCAGCAATATAGATGATCAAGCGATCAATCAATGCAATAGCTGCTTAGATCCATTAAATATCAACAATAAATCCTGTTATGTCGATTCATTTCTTCGGAGCAATATATGTACTGGGACAAGCTGCGGTGACATTCAAGGTCTTTTTACAATTTATAACTCGAACGGTTATCGATTGGCATTGCAGCATGATTTACGTTTCCAAAATCCAGACCTCTATCCAAGAGCGCAAGGTGAGGGCTGTCGTTTTATCCTTTGGGCGCTTGATCCTGTCATTGGTGTCGAAGATAAAAATCGAAGATCAAACATTAATTATTGGCGAGAAGCCTACCTTGCATCGCAATCTTCTATGCAACCATCCTACCCTAGAGAAACTTTGGGGCTGCTTATCCAATCTGCGCTAACTAGAGGCCAACATCAGTTGCATATCCACATGGGGACCTTGACGCAGGAATACCAGCAAGCCTTGCTAGCGCTAAATACAAACCCTGATATAACGCAGTATGTAAGCATTAACGGATATGATTTTTTAGTCCGCTACGTACCTCATAGTTCAGTCGATGATCCTTACCTCAATATTGACCTTTTTGAAAAAGCCTCTCAAATGTTGCCAAATGGAGAGGCAGATATGCCAAGATATGGATTAATGACGGCGCTAAGCGGAGACTTAAGAGGGATTTATCTTATGGCGGCTCTTGGACTTGATCGTGCAGAATTAAACTATCGTCAGCAATATCAATGTAGTTTTAGGTGACCGTCGCTTGATGCGTCGACAACTTCCTAGACTACGTGAAAAGTAACTTCTACCGTAATACGCTGTTCCACCGCGTCGTCCCGGGCTTCGTCATCGAGGGCGGGGGCTACACCACGGGCCTCGTGAAAAAAGAAGGTCGGTTCGCCCCCATTCCATTGGAAAGCAAGTACGGATTGTCCAACCGCCGAGCTACGGTGGCCATGGCCCGCACGAACGAGCCCAATTCGGCCACCTCGGAATTCTTCATCAACCTGGTGAACAACACGTCACTCGACTACCAGAGCGCCGCCAGTCCCGGCTATGCCGTCTTCGGCACAGTCGTCTCCGGCATGGCGGTCGTCGATACCATCGCGACCAAGGCGACCGGGACGGTCAACGGGTTTTCGGACGTGCCGCTCGCAGATGTAACGATCATCTTGGTGCTGCAAATCAGGTAGGCGTGGTTCGATTCACTTGCGATCAGGGCCACTCACTGACGGGGCAAAGTTGAGCAAACACTACGAGATTTATGGGCGGTTCATGAATGAAATAAATTATAATTTGCCTGCCGGCAACACCGCCACCCTCGGCTTCGCCCGCAATTTCCAATTAGGAGACTCTCATTTTAAAATCTATCTCCTCGTTAATCGTTGTTGTGCTGTGTCTTGGTTTGGGCGGGTGTGGCGGCGACGACCTGCCTGCGACCGTCGCTCCGAAATTCGACAACGGCGTGACAGCCGGCAGCTCTTCGCTTGCTATTCCGTATAGCCCCGGGGGATACGTGACGTCCGCTGACTGGTACTTCCCGAACCAGGCTGACGGCGCGGTCGCGGCCAACGGCGTCGTCTGGCTCCAGGGCGGCGACACGGCGTCCTTGTCCGAGATGGCGGCCAAGATCGCAGGCCAGACCAACAGCATCGTCGTGGTACCTGTGATCAACTCCTTCGAGATTCCGAGCCAGCCGGGGCTATATCTCGGCAGCCCGGAGATGCAGAAGGCGGTCGCCGACATGATGCGGGGTGAACGTGTGGTGCTCGCCACGAGCGCTGCCGCCGCTGGCTATCAGCGGGTGCTACCCCAGAAGTTCCTGCTTGCCGGAGAGCGTCTGGGCGGTGGGTTCGCCGCCGAGGTGGCTGGAGGCACCGTCGACAACGGCGCCTCCGCAAATCTGCTGGGCGTGGTGATGTTCGACGGCCTGGCTAACGCGGACCAGTTCCCCGCTTCGCTCTCCAAGCTCGACGCCATGGACATCCCGCTCTACCAGATCGCATTGCCGCCGCAGGCCGAGAATAATTGGGGCAGCACCACGGAGCAACTCTTGGCCTTCCACCCCGACCAGTTCTTCGGCGTTCAGCTCGATAACGGCAGCGCCATGAGCGCCGCCGCGATCACGCTTGCCACCGGCTGGATCAACGACATGTACAGAGGCCACGGCCCGACGGATCCCTTAAAAGGCATCTACGGCGATCCTAACGACGGCAGCATCAATGTGCAGAATTCCGGCAAATCCGTCGGACCCAGCGGCCCGGAGTGGAGCATCACAGGGTCGGCCGTGCCGCTCAACGCGTTCAACACCCGCCTCAACGTGAGCTTCTCAGGCGAGCCCAACCGGAACGAGCCGGGCAACTATTGGATACTCGACTACGCCCCGGACTACAGCTGGATGATCGTCGGGGACGCAAACGGAACGTCGGGCACCATCCTAACCCGTCAGCAGCTTCTCTCTGAGGACGAGTACAACGCGCTTTTGGGCAGGGCGTATCAGTTGGGTGTAAGGGGCACCATCACCCCGACCGCGCAGTACCCCTCGCCGGCGGGCTGACTCCCGGGATCGGCTCTTCATCACTTACTGGCGGGGCAGAAGACATTGTTTAACTAACTCGCTCAGTTTTCAGACCCCCTATTTTTGGTGGGGTCGGGGATTCGAACCTCGCCATCAATTCAAGTTCGACGGCAACCTTGCCCTGGCAAGGGCTCGTGACAATGCGGAGCTGTTTTCGTAACCAGCAAGCCTGGCCGCCTCTTTGAGCCCCTTGCCCAAATCTACGGCGCGTTGGGCAATTGCCAAACGAATGGCAGCCAGATATTTCCCTGGTGGGCGCCGCATCGTTTCATGGAACTTGGTGGCGAAGGCTGTCCTTGACATTCCTGCCTCATGAGCAAGAAGTTCCAGCCCCCAAGCGAACGCGGGGCGCTGGTGCATTGCCACCAGCGCTCTGGCGATGCGGGGATCGGCCAAGCCATTGAACAGGCCTCCCCCGTTGACGACGGGGTGTGCCACCAAATGGCGCAGGAGTCCAATGAAAAGGATGTCACCCACACGGTTGAGCAAGGCGGGCCGGCCACAACGCGGCGCGCTCAATTCGGACTCGATCATGGCCACGGCCAGACGAAGTGCGGGCTCGTCGTCGTCCAGAATAACGGTCCGCGGTTGTGTGAACTCCTCCAGAAAAAGTGGGGCTACTGGACCCGTCAGTTGTACGTGAGCGGCGATAAGACGATGCGGATCCTTGGCCGTGAACCTGTGCAGGACATAGGGTTGGCTGGCCTGAACAGCGACTAGGGCGGGGGCGTCGACTTTCTGGGATGAGCCACCAGCTTTCAGTTCACCACTGCCGCGAGTGAGAAAGAACAGTTGTAACGCGGATTCGCCGTCCCTGTTGCGGGCGCCTTGCAGACGCCCTTCTGCAGACAAACCGAGCGTCACCACGGGTGCCAAACCCTCCAGAAGGGCGGACAAGCGGTCTAGCTTGATGTCATTCATTTTGTACGAAAAGCAAATATTTAAGAATTATTCATTGCGCATAGTACCGCATACTTGAGTTAACGACATCCAAACCTTCTTGACGGCACCACTCTGAAAGGACTTCACATGAGCACAATCGCATTAACGCCCCGCCAGCCCGTCCCTGCGCTGATCGTCCCCCTGGTCAACGCAGGACAGTTCGACCTGCGTGCCCAAGCAGCCGAGAAGTTTGATCTCGTTGTGTTCTACAGGGGGCTGCACTGCCCAATTTGCGCGAAGTACTTGATTGAACTCGAAGCCTTGGTTCCAGAGTTCAACAAACGCGGCGTCCAGGTCGTCGCCCTGAGCAGTGACGACGCCGATCGTGCGCAGGCCATGGCAGACAAGATCAAGGCGAGTCACCTGAAAATTGGCTACGGTCTGAGTCTGAAGAGTGCTCGGGAATGGGGGCTCTACATCAGTGCGTCCAAGGGCAAGACATCGATCGGTATTGAAGAGCCTGCGCTCTTTAGCGAGCCGGGCGTTTTCATCGTCCGACCGGATGGCACGTTGTATTACGGATCTATGCAGACGATGCCATTTGCCCGTCCATCCTTCCAGGACCTCCTGGGAGCCATCGACTTTGCCATCGCAAAAGACTACCCCGCTCGCGGCGAATACACCGGGGAGGTGTGACGATGGACTACCGGGCGATCGCGTTTGACACAGGCGGCACGGTCCTTGACTGGCATTCAAGCATGCTGGACGAAGTCAAGCAGGTTCATGCCTGGCAAGCGCTTGCGTTTGACCGGCATGAATTCGTGAACACATGGCGGCGCAACACCATGAAGGGGATCGTCGGGCAAGTCAGCCCAGCGTTTCACATGGATGATGTCCATTGGAACGCGCTTGAAGAGACTATCGCCGTCTTCGGGTTGCCACCCCCTTCCGCAGAGGTCTTGGACAAACTTTGGAGAGGGTGGCATCGGCTGCGGGCATGGCCAGATTTTCCAGCTGCGCTAGAAAAATTGCGCCAGCGTCTGCCCGTGGTTTCGTTCACGATGCTGCCGACATCTCTGGTCGTGGATGTTTCCCGTGCCAACGGCATCACCTGGGACGCAATCATTTCATGTCAGATGATCGGCGTGTACAAACCCCATCCGCAGGCCTATCAAACGGCTGCACGATGGCTGGGCATCGCGCCCGAAAATATCCTCATGGTGGCCTGCCACAATTTTGATTTGAATGCCGCTCAGGATGCGGGCTTCAAAACAGCATTCGTGCGCCGACCGGACGAGTGGGGCCCAGCTGGGCCACCTGACCCGCAACCCAACCGAACTTACGATTACGTGTGTGACGATTTCGATGAACTCACAGCGGAAGTGATGGATGACGACTGATCTGGCTACAGTTGATCGCGCATCTTGATTCCGCGCTCAAACTTGCGATGCGAGTGGCTTGAGAACCCTATGGATGTTGTTTCAATCACCAATACATCGAGAGCACCTTCGCTGACATTCACATTGTTACGGCCTGGGGCGAGACATCCTTCTTCTACAACCCCAATCGAAACCTCCCAAGGGGTATCTACTTTGCAACGATCAAGGAGAAAAACGGCCCAAACGACCGAGCGTCCAACCTGGATCGATCCGATGTTTTTCGCTTGAACATCGGTATCTCCAAATTGACGTATCGATCTTTATTTGTGCAGCAGCCATCCCGACCTCAAGCCGGTGGAGTCATTGATACGGGGCACGATTTCGCGGCGCTTGATCAATTGCTTCCCCATCCTGTCTATGGCTGGATGTCATGGGTTGCGGTGATCAACCCGAGTGCCACCACATTCGAGGACGTCAAGCCCTTGCTCTCGGAGGCATACAGCCTGGCTGTTGCCAAATTCATCAACCGAACAAGTACAGGCACGATGACTTGTTCTTTAGCTAATCACCAGACATCTGCTAGGCAGGATCCGCTTTCCTGAGCAACCTCAACTAACAAATGGGGTAGAGCCGAATACTGCTCATCCCCCGTTAATGATGAAGAGCCCTTTATATGAGAGCACGAATAGATGGGCAAGCTCACTGCGGTCGCTGTTAAACAGCTGAAGAAAACAGGTCTGTTGGCGCCGGATGAATACTGACCACCTGGGGGTGCGGTTAAAAACTTGGACTGGTCAATTTTCAACCGGCGTCAACAGGTCACCGTCACACATCAGAACGGATTATGAGGATTCTTTCACCTCCCAGTGGTATTGCAATCGGCCCACCAACCTTTATGACTGAAATAGTTTTTTGTTATTACTCTATCAAGCACTGCTTTCAAGCAAGAGCGTTGATAAAAGTATTTATCTTTCAATCAAAGAAATAAATTTTTATTTGAATTTTTTGTTACTTTTTATTCTTTATTACTATTGGTGACATCGCAAGCTTTGACTTCCGAACAAGTATGCGTAACCAACTACCTTGCGTGGTCACAGAGATCAAAAAGACACGTGGCAGCGCCCAAGTCAGCCTGTCGCTTGCAGATGGTCAGATACTAATCTCACGTATCACACTTGAAAGTCTGGAACTCCTTAATCTTGAGCCTAAACTTCCAGTATTAGCGCTCTTCAAAGCCACTGCAGTCACTGTAGCGCCAATGATTGTTGCGGCTGGAGCCGTCAATCTCCTTCAAGGAAAAGTAGTGCGTAAAGGAGTTGGTGCTGCTGGCGTTGAGGTGTCTTTACAACTCACCCAGGGCAAGGACTGGTAGGATATGCCGACGCAGAAAGTCCACTCAAGCTCAGACAAAATGCAATGGCCGCGATCGAACAAAATGCCGTTGTGATCGCGCGAGCGGTTTAATACCAAAAGGAGCCGACTATTTAGCAGCTGCGATCGTGGCGACCTCTTGTAGAAAGTCAGGAAACATTCCACGCACCAACTTCACCACATCATCTGGAGCCGAACTTGGATGCCCTGCAGAAAATGGGGGATGCGGATCATATTCTCCCAAAAGCTGCACGGCTTGAGCATAGCGATCATCTCTAAGTTTTGCCAATAATGACAGGCCGAAGTCCAAACCAGCCGTCACTCCTGCTCCAGTAATTCTATTTCTATCAAAAACAACCCGTTCATTGATAGGAATCGCTCCAAATTCAGACAGGCTTGAAAGCGCGACCCAGTGAGAAGTCGCGCGATACCCTTTTAGTAACCCTGCCACCCCTAGCAACAAAGAACCCGTACAAACAGAGGTCAAATATTTAGCGCTTTGACCGCGCGACTTGATGAAATCAACGGTTTGCTGATCTTTCATCGCATTGAGTGTGCCCTGCCCTCCACCAGGGACACATAAAATATCGAGATCAAGGGGGCATTGTTCAAAAGTCATATTGGGTACAAATGCTAGACCGGTATCACTGACAACAACCTCCTTTGTCTTAGCAATTAAAAAAGATTTTGCACCCAAAAGACTACTCAGCATGTAATGTGGACCGACCATATCTAGCGCAGTAAACCCGGGATAGATCAAAAAGCCGATCTGTTCTGACCCATGCCAGTGACTTGGTAAATCACTCATCTCATGCGCTTGCACGACATGGCTGGCTGAAATTAACGTCGCAAGAGACGCAAGTAACTGATTAAAAGAACGGCGGTCCATATCCATATTGATTCCTTAGAATTTCACAGCAAGATTCGCTAACACTGTTCGATTTTGCCCTGGAGCAACTCGGCCACCAAAATAGCTATAAGGAACAAAATATTGACGATTAGTCAGATTTTTAATCCCTACTGAGACGGTATAACGCTCTTGTTCATATGCAACAGTTCCATCTAAAAGTGCATACCCCGGGGTTTTAAACTGATTAGCAGGATCTACGTAAGAAGAAGAGGCAGCATAGACACCCGCTCCAGCACGCCACCCTTGGAGTGGCCCGGTGAAGCGATAGTTCGCCCAAAGTCTTCCAGATTGATTGGGCACGGCATTGAGTTGGTTACCCGCAACGGCAGAACCTACCGTATTTAACTGCTCGGCATTGACGTTGGCATAATTGAACCAAAATTGCCAATTCGCGGTCGGCTGCCACAAGAGATTAGTTTCAAAACCATTCGATCTCTGCTGCCCCTCAGCTCTTGAAAATAGACCTTGCGAAACAGGGACGCCATTGTTGTTAATCTGAAAGACAGAGGCAGAGCCACTAAATCCGTTGTTGAAATTAAACTTAACACCTGCCTCTTGTTGCTGGGATGTTTGGGGTTCAGGTTTTCCCTCGTATAAAACAAACGGATTTCCCTTCATACCCTCGCTATAGCTAGCGTAAATAGAAAAGTTTTTACTGAGATCAAATACAACACCTACCCTAGGTAAAAATTTTTGGGTATTCGTATTGTCATTTCTGCTCGTCGGCAACACAGGCGGTAATGTCACACTCTGAATATCCAGGTCAGCGTAACGTCCACCTAACAAGACATGCATCACATCGAAAAGCGTTGACTGAACTTGCGCATAGACTCCGGTTGTTGTGTATGTATTGGTCGAGTTCGAAAAGGTATTGAACGGACCCATCACCGGCGTTTGGAAATTGCTAAAACTTGGATTCTGCAGATTGACAGTTTGCATGAGAGGGTCGCCCAACAGCACACCATCATCTGATAATCGACTGAAGTCTGCGCCCATGACTACCGTAGTCTTGGCCCATGATGAATTGAATTTTCCCACAACGTTTGCGTTATATGTCTGCTCTCTCTGAGTTTGATTGAGAGCAATATCCCATAGTCCCCACGTCGACGGTCCGAACAATGGTTGATTCGCTGCAAATCCGTCTGCACCAAAAAGTGACTGGGCATACTCTTGAAAGTTCGTCTTCCCAACTCTAGCTTGAGCATTGAACGACCAAGTACTGTTAAACGTATGATCCAGTGTTGCCGTCAAGCTATTAACGTTCGAATAAGAGTTAGGAATTGATTTAGGGCCGACAAACAGACTCGGGGCTGTTTTAAAGTTACCCGCTACCGTTCCGACAGCAGGAAGACCTTGATATTCTTGTTGCCGCCAGTCAGACAAGGTTCCTTGGAGTGTGAGTTTGGTATCTCGATTATTGGTAAAAACAAAAGTAGGATTGATTTGCCAAGAGTTGGTGTTAATGACGCCAATTTGCGAAGCAGATTGCAAAAACTCGCCCGTCATCCTAAACAGCACGGTTCCTTCCTTGTTAAGGGGGCTATTGACATCAAAATAGGGCTGCAAGTATCCGTAGCTGCCTGTTATCACTCCCGCCTGACCAAATGCCTCTTTAGTCGGTTTTTTGGTCACAATGTTGACTGCGCCGCCGATGGGTGAGCCTGCACCGCCACCATAAAGGATACCGTTCGGTCCCTTAAGTACCTCAATCCGTTCTACATTCACTAACGAATCGCGGTTACCTGCGTTGTAATAGTTGGTCAGACCATCAACCCATTGCTCTGCGACAAAACCGCGGATCCTTGTCCCATCGTAAGCGGGTGTTTGTAAGGGATTCGTCCCCTGAACGGCACTGGCATTTTGCAAAGCTTGCGCAACATTGGTATTGAGTTGATCATCCATCAAGCTGCGAGGAATGATGTCGATCGCTTGTGGGATTTCATTAATCGGCGTCTGGGTTCGCGTCGATGCCGTTGCCGTGAGCGCCTGATAACCTTCAACAGGACCAGCAGTCGTTTCTTTAATCGGAAAATTATCTTGCACCACGACCGGCGCGAGCGTTGGAACAGCCTGAGAATATGCTTGACCTGCAATCACACAGAGAGAAATTCCCATCAGGAATTCGGTACTATTTTTTCTTTTAAAAGACATGATGTCACGCACTCCAAGTACGATTGATTGAATATTGAGCAAAATGATTCAATACACACCCTTAGCGAGTGTGTTTGAAATAAACATGCTTAGAAAATCAAGTCAATCGTGGCGGGCCACGTGCCGGAGGCGGAGGAGAAATTGATTGAAATGGTCGCTCAGGCTGCGCGACGAAATAGTCAAAATCTGTTTCTGACAGCCGAATGAAAATAAAAGTTTGCAGGGCTTGGAATGGCAGCGGCAGTTTGTCCACATGCCGACAACAGGAGCTCAAATCGGCAAAACTGTCAGTGAAGCCACTCTCAGTCTTTTGAGCGTCATCCGATTCAATTGGCAGCCACTTCACACCGGCTTGCGTGCATACCTCGACGAGGTTCGCTCTATCTGCCTGATGAAATTGATGGCAAAGGGGGCTCAGAATGATGGCGATCGCCATCAAACAGATATTCAATAAACCGAAAGATCGGCCCATTGTCCCCATTAAAACTCCTTGGAAAAAGTTGATCAAATAGTCATAGCTCAATACAAAACTTAGTCACGTGCTAACGATGGCTTCTCATTCAAAAACTCGGACTGTTCGGTCACAAATGAAATCCGTGTAATACCCGCTTTATTGGCAGCAGACATCACCTCCACGACCCGCTCATATTGGATATGCCTATCCGCTCGCAGATGAAGTTCTGGTGTAGATATCGCAGGCGTCAATGAATCGCGTAACACTTGCTCAAGACTCTGCTTAAGGGTCGGAACACCATTGACCAGAACAGTTCCCTCTTCATCAATAATGAGCTGAATCGCGCTGGGGACTGTCTCGAGCGCACTGCTCTGTGCCTTGGGTAAATCAACAGGAATTGCATGATTCATTAAAGGAGCCGTGATCAAAAAAATGACTAACAAAACCAACATGACATCTACGAAAGGTGTCATGTTTATTTCATTCATCGGCTGAGTAATCGCACTGCCTCGTGTGTTGGAAAAAGCCATCACCGAACACCACCCACAAGATAGTTATGCAACCCATGAGCAAACCCATCTAATCGAGCAATAATCAGTCGGTTAGAGCGTGTACAGGCGTTGTAAGCGAGGACAGCCGGTATTGCCACAAATAACCCAGCTGCCGTCATGACAAGCGCCTCACCCACTGGACCTGCGACTTGGTCAAGTCCCACTTGCTTGACTCCACTGAGGCCGACCAGTGCATGGTAAATCCCCCATACTGTGCCGAGTAGACCTACGAATGGTGCCGTTGCACCGACTGAGGCAAGAACCGTCAATCCACTTTCAATGCGTGTTTGTGCCATCATGATCGACTGTTGCAAGGTTCGGGAAATAAACTCTCCTCGATCTGTTTGTGCGCCAATTCCCATCGCAGTTCTTTGTTCGAACGAGTCATTTGCGAGCAAAGCCTGATTCGCCATACGCGAAAAAGCACCATATGAGTCTGCCTGTTCTAGCACGCTACATGCATCGACATTATTTTCAGAAGACCAGAATTGGATTAAAAATCTGTCGATCTTATATGGATAGCCCAAGTGTGTGCTGAGCTTACCCACGATAATGACCCAACTAATCACGGACATGAACAGCAACACGATCGCAATGGCGCGCGTCACTATATCTCCCTGACTCCAAATATGCATCAAGCCAAAAGATGTGTTCATTTCATACTCCAACATAAACTTTGATTAATCAAAACACGCTTTAAACAGTTCAGTTTCATTTTTTTTATCGTTTGAAATGTATTGGCACAATCACAGAAGCTGCGATAGGCGTCTGACCGCGTTTTGCAGGGACAAAACGCCATTTATGAACTGCATCAATGGCCGCCTGATCAAGTCGTTCATGACCGCTAGATTGTTTAAGCTGAACAGATACAGGATCACCTCTTTCATTGACTTGAACAAAAATCAACACAACGCCCTGCTCCTTCAGTCGCCTTGATGTAGCGGGATAAGCGGGCGGTGGATTGTGCAGATAATCCGCATCAAAACGCACACCCACAAAGGGCTGATCGTCCTGAGTCGAACTCCCTGCACTCAAAACACCTGTATTTTTTTTAATTTGATTCACTTGAGAAGTTTCCGCAGCGACCGGTATTTTTTTTGCTGCGGGAGGATTGGCAGATTTTTGTGTGGCCTTGGCTTTAGGTGTTTCTTGGGGACGACTGAGATCTATTTCGACATACTCGTCTGACGAATCACGAATCTCTAACTCTGGAGATCCTGTCAGCGACCACACAGACTCCGAGGTCGTAATCAACATCGATTTTTCAATGAATGGGCTTTCCAAACGCGTGTGCTCATTTGGCTCAGCTGCCTCAATAAGAGGTGTATCTAGAGGCAATGGAGTGGGCTCATCCACCTGCAAAGGTGTCGCTGAAGCTGTCACCGTCAGCGTTCGCACCTCCATTCGCACGACCTCCTGGTCTGAGCCGCGTGCCGTAGGGGACGTTTTCAGCAGCAACGTAATCGCAACGGCGTGAACGCCGACGACCACGATTAAGCGCATCGAAAGATTAAATAACTGTGAGGAGGACACTTGCTTCCCGAACAACACCAAGCTCTATATTCAGCAGACTTTGTGCGCGTAGTCATCAGTACATCTGATTCAATCAAATGACATTACAAAGTCTCTATGAAACTACTGGAGATCAAGCGATATGAGGTGGTGCTCTGGGGTTGTTTTGCCAGAAAAAAGGACGTTCAGGCGGTGTTGCATCGAAAGACGCGAACACGCGATGGGATGACTTTATGACAAGTGAGATGCGGCCTAAGCCAGTGTGAGGCAGGGCGATGAAATGTGTCAAGCAATCCTTGCAATGCGCAACACTGCTCGACTCACTTTGGCCATTATCAGCAGTCCGCAACTCTCCGGTTTGAATATCTAGCCACTTCAAACCTGTCGTAGTACAAACAGAAATAACACCCTCTGCTATTGCCTCGGGCCTCTTAGATGAATGAGCAAGTGTTGGTGCGAGCGAGGCCAGCATGATTGCAAACGCAATCATGAAAGCCCATACTCTAGACGAAACATCAGCCTTCTTCATGTGTGAAGAATATAACTCAAATACACATCAATAATTTAATTTAATGGATAGCCATAACTCAGAAACACCCCCACGGGCGTGGGGAAGACTTGCTGATGAGAAGGCTGTCTAGGTCGGTATTGGAAACACCCCCACGGGCGTGGGGAAGACTCAAAAATCTGGCGGGCTATGCGCTCGAATCAGAAACACCCCCACGGGCGTGGGGAAGACCGTTTTGTTAAATAGTTTTTAGTCCGAGTATTGGAAACACCCCCACGGGCGTGGGGAAGACGATTCACTTTCAAACCGTATTTATGCTGCAAAAGAAACACCCCCACGGGCGTGGGGAAGACGTGAGAGAGTTACTAGAGAGTTTTTCTGTCCGAGAAACACCCCCACGGGCGTGGGGAAGACGGTCATCCATGCGATAGGTGGTTATGGCTATCGGAAACACCCCCACGGGCGTGGGGAAGACGTCGGAGGCAGTCTTGTCGCTTGCCGTTGCAAAGAAACACCCCCACGGGCGTGG
>Ga0247843_1000667_pt1 | contig 79082 bp, 74 predicted proteins | sample LaCruzMarch2017__FD_192420 | JGI IMG/M metagenome (GOLD analysis project Ga0247843, IMG submission 192420) | Freshwater microbial communities from meromictic Lake La Cruz, Castile-La Mancha, Spain - LaCruzMarch2017_8m | ecosystem: Environmental > Aquatic > Freshwater > Lake | place: Spain... | reverse complement strand
CGGTCTCGCGGCGCCGCGACACCGGCGCCGGCCGCCGTGCCGGCATTGGACATCAGGGACCTTTCGGTGGTCTTCCGTCCGCACCTTGTGGGCGGGCAAAAGCTGCGGGCGGTGGATGGTGTGAGCCTGACCATCGCGCCGGGCGAATCACTTGGCTTGGTGGGGGAGAGCGGGTCGGGCAAGAGCACTCTGGCGCGCGCGACCGTCGGGCTCGTCGCGCCGAGCGGCGGGACGATCCGCATCTTCGGCCATGATCCAGGCCTGCTGGGCGGGACGCGCACCATGGCGCGGCTGGTGCAGATGGTCTTCCAGGATGCGGCCGGCAGCCTCAACCCGCGCCTGCCCATCGCGCAGATCCTGGCCGAGCCGCTGGCGGTGCATGATCTCTGCCCGCCGTCACGGCACCGCGCCCGGGCGCTGCGGCTGCTGGAGGAGGTTGGGCTGACGGCGGCGCATCTCGACCGCTATCCGCACCAGCTCTCGGGCGGGCAGCGCCAGCGCGTGGCGATCGCACGCGCACTCGCCGTCGATCCGCGGCTGCTGGTCTGCGATGAACCGGTTTCGGCGCTCGACATGACCGTGCAGGCGCAGGTGCTGGACCTGCTGGGCCGGATCCGGGCGGAACGCGGCCTGGCGCTGCTGTTCATCGGACATGACCTTGAGGCCGTGGGCGCGGTGTCCGAGCGCATCGCGGTGATGAAGGATGGGCGCGTGGTCGAGATCGGCACGGCCGATGAGGTCTTGCAGCGACCCGTCGGCGCCTATGCGCAGGCGCTGGTGCGCGCCATGCCGCGCCGCCTGGCGCGGCCGCCCGGCGCGCTCGAATCGCTGGCGACCGCCGGCACCTGACCCCAGAGGAGTTCCCATCTTGCCCATCGTCACCGTCAATTTCTCCGATCCCGTGCCGCCCGGCGCGCCGCTGCTGCTGGCCCCGCTCTTTCCCGACGCCTTCGGCTTCCGGCTGGACAGCTTCGAGGTCGAGCATGGCGAGGTGCTGGAGCGCGTGACGGCGACGAATTCCGCGCAGCAGGCCTACCTCATCCGCCCGACCGCGCCGCCGCTGCGCCCCGTGCTGCGCTATCGCATGGAGCCTTTTGCCGGCGACCCGCCCGCGTGGATCTGGACGCCGCCGGCCACCCGCTACGTCGTGGCGTCAGCCGAGCTTCGCGGCTTCGTAACTGCCCTGGTGCAGGGCGCGTCGACCGAGGCGGTGGCGCTGCGGCGCATCGTCGATCATGCTGCCGAGCATTTCTGGTATGGCCACGGGCCCGGCAGCCTGATGGAGGGGCGCGTGGACGTGCCCCTGCTCGTGGGGCCGACGCGCGGGCATTGCCTGGACATGCATGGCTATTGCGTCGCCGCCTGCCGTGCCGCCGGCTTGACGGCCGCCTACACGGCCGGCTTCTGGTTCAAGGAGGGCAGCAACCATGCGCCCGGCATGCATTGCTGGTTCGTGGCGCGGGTGGATGGCGAGATCGTCCACTATGACGTCTCCCACCAGCTGAAACTGCCGACCCGGCCGGTGCTGCCGGGTCTCAATCCCGTGCCGGGCCTGCGCTTCCTGGCCGCCGTGGGTAAGGGCTTGCGGTTTCCGATCGGCGGCCAATCCATCGACCTGGCGCACTTCGCCAAGTTCGTCTGGCTGACAGAGGATGGGCGCGAGCACCATCCCGCGCACGCGCTGCTGCTCGACGCGCAGGCACCCGGTGCGGAGCGCCATTCGCCTGACGGGCCCGCCTGCTGACGGGCGGCCCCGCAGGGCGACCGCGGTCGGCGGCCGGCGCGACTTCCCGGCGAACCGGCGCATTGCGGGGGCTGTGCGCCGGCCGCGCGTGACGCGCCGCCAGCCCTACTGCGGATGCGCAGACCATTGTCGCCGCACATTACCAGGTGAGCGTCACCTTCGTCAGATCCTGCGGCGCATCCGCGTCTCGCCGGCGGCGCCGCGCCAGCGCAAGGGCAAGCGGATAGAGCGAGGCCAGCTGTACCAGCGGGGCAAGCGGTTCCGGCGCCACGACACTGGCGCCGGCGCGGCGCAGCGCGATCAGGGTCTCCGCCATATCCGGAACCTCGCCCAGCGCCAGCACCGCCGTCTGCGCCGATACCGCCGCGCGCGGACCATGCAGCACCTCGGCGCTGCTGATCGCCTCCGCCGGCAATCCGGCAAGTTCCTTCAGCTTCAGCGCGATCTCCTTCGCCACGGCCAGATAGGCGCCGCGCCCCAGCACCAGCGCGTGCGGCCGATCGAGCTCAGCGGCGGCGCTGCCCATGTCGGCCGTCACAGCCTGGCGCAACGCCGGCACCAGGCCGGCCCAGCTGGCGGGGTCGAAGGCTGGGTCCGCGGAAAGCTCTGTCAGCAGCAGCCCCGACAGCCAGGACAGCACCACGCTTTTCGTGGCAGCCACCGACTCTTCCGGATATGCTCCGGCCGGCAGGACATGGGTGCAGCATGCCGCCAGCGGCGTGGCTGGCGCGTTGATGATGCCCACCACCAGCGCACCTCCGTCACGGGCCGCGCGGGCGGCCTCGATCAGGTCCGGGCTGCGGCCGGACTGGGAGATGGCGAGCACCAGCGCCCCCTCCCATCGCAGCGCCGCACGATCGAGCGTGACCAGCGATGGCGGCAGGCTGGCGGTGATCAGCCCGAGCCGCGCGCCGAACGCGCGCGCCACCCCCTCGGCCACCGCGTCGGAGCTGCCGCGCGCGATCGTCACGGCGAAGCGTGGCGCGAAATGGCGCACGGCATCGGCAATGGGCGCGATGTCCTGCATCGCGCCAAGGCGCGCCGCGACCAGGTCCGGGATCTCGCCGATCTCGCGCGCCAGCGTGCCGGCGGCGGCCATCAGGCCCGCTTCCGCACGGGCAGCGCGCGCACCGTCACCTGCGCCGCCAGCCGCAGCAGGGATGGGCGGTCCGGCACGCGGGTCGCGCCGCCGGGCTGCGCCACGGCCAGCGTGCCCGCCGCGATGCCACGCGCCAGCGCGGCGGCAGGATCGCCCGCGGCCAGCCAGGCGTCGAGGAAGCCCGCCGCGAAGGCATCGCCTGCGCCGGTGGCGTCGACCACGGAAGCGGGCAGCGCGTCCGCCCACCAGGTCTGCCCGCCCGCGCGACAGGCCGCGCCTTGCGCGCCGCGCTTGATCGCGACCACCGCGCCGTTGGCTGCCAGCACATCCAACTGTGCGACGGTGTCCGCGCTGCCGCCCAGCGCTTCCGCCTCTGCCTCGTTCGGCAGCAGCAGATCTACCGCGCCGGCCAGCGCGCGCGCGCGCGGATCGGCCAGGGCCGCATCATCCCAGGCGACATCCAGCGAGACGGTGCATCCCGCATCGCGCGCCGCGGGCAGCAGCCAGGGTGCCTCCAGCAGCGTGGCGAGTTCGGCGAGGTGAAGATGCGTGGCCGCCCGAAGGCGCGCACGAAGCGTGGCCGGCACGGCGGGGCCGGCGCGGTGCGTGACCATCGCGCGATCCTCGCCGATCGCCAGGGACACGGTCAGCTGCGGCCCATCCTGGAATGTCTCCGCCAGCAATTCCGCGCCCGCCCGCTCGATCTGCGCGCGCATCGCGCGCGAGACCGCATCGTCCCCCAGCGCGGTCGCCAGCACCACGCGTTGCCCGAGCCCCGCCAGATGCGCGGCCGTGATGAAGGCGCCGCCGCCGGGCGCAAGCGTGATCGCCTTGCCGTAATGCTCCCGCCCTGCCTCTGGCAGGCGGTCCAGCCCGGTGAACACCAGGTCGGTGTAGCAACGGCCGGCGCAGATGATGGTGCTCATGCCAGCCCGTGCCGGATCGCCCGCCCGGTCGTGACATCGAAGGCGTGCAGATCCGCCGGATCAAAGCCGAGCGACACCATGTCGCCTGGCCGCGGCGGGATGCGCTGGGTGGACTTCGCCACCATCTCCTGCCCGTCCACATCCGCATAGACCAGGGCCTCCGGCCCCAGCGGCTCGACCAGCCGCACGGTGGCACGAACGCGCAGCGGCGCATCGGCCGCCACGCGCAGATCATCCGCGCGGATGCCCAAGCACACCCTCTCCGGCAGGCCGCCAGCCGGCAGCGTGCCGAGCCCCGCCGCCACCAGCGCGCCGCCCTCATGGCGCGCCGGCACAAGGTTCATCGACGGCGCGCCGATGAAGCGGGCGACGAAAGTGTCGGCCGGCTGGCGGTACACCTCGTCGGGCGTACCGACCTGAAGGATCTCGCCGTCGCGCATCACGACGATGCGGTCGGCCAGCGTCATCGCCTCGATCTGGTCGTGGGTGACGAATACGATGGTGCGCCCCAGCGTCTGGTGCAGCTTCTTGATCTCGAGGCGCATCTGCATGCGCAGCTGCGCATCCAGGTTCGAGAGGGGCTCATCGAACAGGAAGGCCACCGGGTCGCGCACCATCGCGCGCCCGATCGCCACGCGCTGGCGTTGCCCGCCGGAAAGCTGGGCGGGCCGCCGTTCCAGCAGCTCGGTCAGTCCCAGCGTCGCGGCGGTCTCGGCGATGCGGGCCTGCTTCTGGGCCTCGGTCAGTTTCGCCGTGTGCAGGCCGAAGGCAATGTTCCGCGCCACCGTCATGTGCGGGTAGATGGCGTAGTTCTGGAACACCATGGCGATGTTCCGGTCCTTGGGCTCCAGCCGGTTCACCACGCGCCCGGCGATGCTGATGGTGCCGGCGGTGATATCCTCCAGCCCCGCGATCATGCGCAGCGTCGTGGACTTGCCGCAGCCGGAGGGGCCCACCAGCACCACGAACTCGCCGGCCGCGACATCCAGGCTGATGCCCTTCACCGCGCGGACGCTGCCGTAGCGCTTCTCCACCTGGTTCAGCACGATGCCGCCGGTCATTGCAGCAACCCTCCGAAGGCGTCGTCCAGCGCCGCATGCTGCGCGGCCTCGCGCCGGGCCGTGCCCGCCGCCTCGGCCTCCAGCGCGCCGAGCGCGGTGCGGTAGGCGGCCAAGGCGCGATCCATGGGCGCCGGCGCCGGCCCGCCGGGGCGCTGGCGCACGGCGACGAAATGCGCGGGTGAGACGACCAGGCGGAAGCGTGGCTCATCCAGCGCGGTCGCGCGCCCGGTGGCGGCGTGGAAGGCGCGAGCGAAGGGCGCATGCCCGCCGCCCGGCAGCGAGGTGCCGGCTTCCACCACCGCCCGCGCGGTGGCGGCCGCGATGCCATGGGCCTGCCGGAAGGACAGCCCCTCCTCCCGCACCAGCGTGTCCGCCAGCTCCGTGATGGTGCAGCAGCTGCGGTCGATATTGGCGGCCACGCGGCCGGTGTCGATGCGGCAGGCGGGGATCAGCGCGGCCAGCAGATCGAGCGCGCGCGACCCGTCGGTGAACGCCGCATGCGCCGCGACCTGCACCTCGGCCTCGGCATCGTTCATGTCGGTGAAGGGGGTATTGTGCATGGTGCCGATGGCGGTGCGGGCGCGCCCCGCGGCAAGGCTCAGCAGCAGGCGCGCATGTTCGATGGGCACGGGGTTGCGCTTCTGCGGCATGATGGAGCTGATCTGCACGAAGCCATCCGGAACGTGCAGCTGCCCGACCTCGAAGGCCGTCCAGGCCTGCATGTCCTGCACCACCCGGCCCAGATGCAGCGCCATCAGTTCCGCCGCCGCGCAAGGCGCCGTCACGTAGTCCACGGTCGCGATCGCACCATAGCTGTTGACGCGGATCGCGGCGAAGCCCAGCAGCGCCGCCATGCGCTCGCGGCTCAGCGCGAAGCCGGTGGTGGTGATGGCGGCCGCCCCCATCGGGCACTGGTCCAGCACAAGGCGCGCGGCGGCCAGCCGTTCCAGGTCCGCCAGCAGCACCTCGATGATGGCGGCCAGATAATGGCCGAAGGTGCTGGGCTGGGCGGGCTGGCCATGGGTGTAGGCGACGATGATCGTGTCGCGCTCGGCCTCGGCCTTGCGGATCAGCGCTTCGGCCAGCGCACGGCCCGAGGCCGCCAGCCGGTCCGCATGCTGCTTCAGCACCATGCGGAACACGGTGTGGTCCATGTCGTTGCGGCTGCGCCCGGTGTGCAGGCGGCCGGTGGTGTCGGCGTCCAGCCGCGCGGCCAGCGCGTGCTCGATCAGGAAGAACAGATCCTCGACCTCGCCGGTGTAGGTGGCGGTGGCGAGATCGACCTCCCGTTCGATGTCGGCCAGGGCGCGGGCGATGGCGCGCGCCTGCACGGGCGTCAGCAGCCCGGCTTCGGCCAGCATCACGCATTGCGCGCGGTCCACGCGGCGGAAGGCATCAACGAAGCGCGTGCGCGCCAGGTCGAACAGCGGCGCCAGCACGGTGCGGGCATAGACGGGCGCCGGGAAGCGGTCGTCGCTGCCGGGGGCGATGTCGTTCATCCCTTGAGACCCGCCATGACCACGCCGCGGATGATGTAGCGCTGGAAGATCAGGAACACGACCAGCGTGGGCAGCGTGGCCAGGCTGGCGCCGGTCATGATCAGCTCCCAGTCGATCTGCGATTCGACCGAGAAGGTCGTGAGCCCCACCGGGATCGTGTAGTTGGTCGGGCTGTTGGTGACGATCAGCGGCCAGAGGAACGCCGTCCAGTTGCCCAGGAACACGAAGATCGCCAGGGCGGAGAGCGCCGGCGTGACCAGCGGCATCGCGATCTTCCACCAGATGGTGAATTCGTTCAGCCCATCCACGCGCGCGGCATCCAGGAAGTCGTCAGGCACTGTCTCGAAGAACTGCTTCATCAGGAAGGTGCCGAAGGCGGTCATCATGCCGGGGAACATGATGCCCCATGTCGTGTCCAGCCAACCGAAGCTGGCCGACATCATGTACCACGGGATCACCAGCATCTCGGTCGGGATCATCAGCGTGGAGAGGATGGCGATGAACACGAGGTAGCGGCCGCGGAAGCGATACTTGGCCAGCGTGTAGCCGACCAGGCTGTCGAAGAACACGTTGGAGACGGTGACGATGCTGGCGATCACCAGCGAATTGACGAACCAGCGCAGGAACCGCCCATCCGCCAGCACGAAGACGTAGTTCTCCAGCGTCGGCTCGCGTGGGATGACCGTCAGCTCATACACCTCATGCGGGAATTTCAGCGAGGTCATCAGCATGTAGAAGATCGGCGTGACCATCACGACGCCGCCGAGCAGCAGCAGCGTCCAGGTCAGCACACGCATGGGGTGCAGGGCGATCCTGCTCATCGGTCGCGCAGCAATCGCAGCTGCAGCAGGGAAATGACCAGCAGCACCAGGAACAGCACCACCGTCTGCGCCGCCGCATAGCCCAGCTCATAGGAACGGAAGGCTGTTTCATAGATCAGCAGCACCAGTGGCTTGGTGCTGTTCAGCGGACCGCCCGGATCATTGGTGGTCATGTTGAACACCTGGTCGAAGATGCGCAGGAAGGCGATGGAGGAGAAGACGACCAGGAACACGACAGTGGGTTTCAGCAGCGGCAGCGTGATGCGCGTCAGGATCGTCCCGTTGCCAACGCCGTCCACGCGCGCCGCCTCATAGTAGGTCTCCGGGATCGCGCGGAGCCCGGCCAGGAAGATCACCACCTGGAAGCCCAGCCCATGCCAGATCGCCGTCGCCAGGATGGCCGGCAGGGCGTTGGTGGTGGATTGCAGGAAGGCGATCTGCGGCAGCCCCAGATCGGCGATCAGGTTGTTGATCACGCCGATCGGCACCGGCTGGTAGAACCACCGCCACACCCAGGCCATCGCCGCCGCGGTGGTGAGGAACGGCAGGAAGTACAGCGCCCGGATGAAGCCGTGCATGAAGCGCACGCGGTCAAGGTGGTAGGCCACCAGGAAGGACAGCACGATCGAGACCGGCGTGCCGATGATCAGGTACAGGAAGGTGTTGCGGAAAACCTGCCAGAAGACGCGGTCCTCCATCAGGCGCGCGAAATTCTCGAAGCCGATGAAGCGCCGCTCGCCGAGCAGGTTCCACGCATGCAGCGACAGCCAGAAGGCGTCCAGCGTCGGCCAGAAGCGGATCACGACGTAGAACAGGATGGGCACGGCCAGGAACGCCCAGGCCCATGCCACCCGCTTCTGCTCGACGGTCAGTCCGGACAGTGGCGGCGGCGCCGTGGCGCGGTCCGCCTCGTGCATGGCCGTCATGAGCGGCGCCTCACGCGCGGCGATGCTGCCCGAACAGGCGCTGTTCCGCTTCCGCCGCCACGCGCAGCGACTGCTCCGGCGGCTGGCGTTCCAGCAGCACGCGGTTCTGCGCATCGATCATGATCTGCCGCTGCGCCGATTCGTCCACGAAGTCGGTGGCCACCGCTTCCCGCAGCCCGGCGACAAAGGGGCCGTAGACCGGGCTGTTCGTATTCTCGGGCGTGTTCGCGGCGGCCGAGCGCGCCGGCAATTCGCCGGTCACGCGCAGCCAGACCTGCATCGCCTCGGGCGTCGTGATGAAGGCCATGAAGCGGGCGGCCGCCTCGGCCTTGGCGCCGCTGGACTGCCGGGTCAGCCCGTTCACCCAGTAGGAGCCGTAGTTCGACCGGACATTGCGGTGCGCGGGCAGCGGCGCCACGACCCATTCCAGGCCCCGCGTGCGCTCCAGCGCGCCGATGCGGAAGTTGCCGTCCACGATCATGCCCGCGCGCTGGGCGCGGAAGGCGGCCTGCGGTTCATCCATGAACTGGCGCGCGGTGACGCGGTGATCGGTGTAGAGGCCCATGTACCAGGCGAAGGCCGCCTGCCCTTCCGGCTGCGTGTAGGTCACCTGCGTGCCGTCGGCGGAATAGGGGGTGCCGCCGAACTGGCGCACCAGCACCTCACGCCACCAATGCTGGTCCTGACCGTCCATGCCGGCGCCGATGCCGACCTGGGTGATGTTCCCGCTGCCATCGCGCCGCGTCATGGCCTTCGCGGCCTCCACCATCTCGTCCAGCGTGGCGGGCGGGCGCGCGGGGTCCAGGCCGGCGGCACGCATCAGGCGGGAATTGTAGAACACGCAGAGCGAGCGCACGGCGGTCGGCAGGCCCCAATACTGGCCCTCCCGCTTCATGGCCTGGACCATGGGGAAGAATTCGGACTCGATCCGCGCGGCGGGGAACATCGCGGCCGGCAGCGGGGCCAGGATGTTGGCGCGCTGGAAGTCACCCAGCCAGCCATAATAGAGCTGGACAATGTCCGGCGCCTGGCCGGCCGCCATCGCGGTCGAGATCTTGGAGCGGTAGTCGGCATAGGGGAAATGCACATGCTTCACGCGCACACCGGGATTGGCAGCCTGGAAGCCGCGGATCAGCTCGTCCATGGCGCGCACGCGCGTCTCGAAGGTGTACTGCCAATACTCGATTTCCAGCGGCGTCTGCGCCTGGACGAAGGCGGGCGCGGCCAGTGCGGCGCCGGCGCCCAGCAGGACGGTGCGGCGGCCGATGGCGGGCAGGGTCTCGGTGATGATGCTTGGTCCCTCTTGCCTTGTTGCCGTGAGGTTGGCGCCCGGCCGGGCGGGCTGTCAATAAATCAATCGACTTGAACTAAGGCCCCGCTCGCCGCAGCCTGTTCCGATGGACCGACCCGCATGAACAGGCCCGCATGAACAGCTTGGGCGTCAACGCCGAACGCCACCGCGACCACAACCGGCGCCTGGTGCTGCAGACGCTGCGCCGACATGGTGCGTTGAGCCGCGCGGACCTGACACGGCGGACCGCGCTGTCGCCCCAGGCCATGTCCAACATCGCCGCGGGCCTGCTGGCCGAGGGGCTGATCCGCCCCGTGGGGCGCCAGCGCGGCGGGCGTGGGCAGCCGCCGATCGGGCTGGCGATCAACCCCGGCGGCGCCTTGTCGCTGGGCGTGGACATCGCCCCCGCCGGCCTGACCGCGGTGCTGACCGACCTGATCGGCGCGCGGATCGCCGGCCATGCCTTGCCGCTCAGCCATGCCGAGCCATTGGCGGTCGCCCGGGCGCTGCCGCGCCTGGTGGCGCCGCTGTTGGCGGAGGCGGGCGGCAGGGCGGTGCTGGGCATGGGTGTCGTGCTGCCCGCCAGTTTCCCCGCCACCCTGGCCGAGCGCCCGACGGAGCTGCCCGGCTGGGCTGGCCTGCCCGATCCGGCGCGGTTCCTCAGCGAGGCGCTGGACTCCGCGCTGCCGATCCGCCTCGAAAACGATGCCACAGCCGCGGCGATCGCCGCGAACCTGTGCGGGCCGGCCCGCGCGGCCCAGCGCATCGCCTGCCTGTTCCTGGGCCGCGGCGTCGGGCTCGGCCTGGTGCTGGATGGAAGGGTCTATCGCGGCGCCACGGGAACGGCGGGCGAGATCGGCCATGTGCCCGTCGTGCCCGGCGGGCGCCTGTGCTTCTGCGGCCAGCAAGGCTGCCTGGAACAGCATGTCTCGGCGCATGCCGCCCTGCGCGACCTGGGCCTGCGGCAGGAAAGCGCGCTGGATGCCGCAACGGCGCTGCCTTCCTGGCTGAACGAGGCAGCGCCCGTGCTGGCGCGCGCCGTGCTGATCATCGAGAATTTGTTCGACCCCGACCTGATCCTGCTGTCCGGCCGTTCCGAGGCGCTGGTCGCCGGCCTGGCAGCGCGGTGCGCCACCCTGCCCTCCCCGCTCAACAGGCGGCCGGGCCCGCGGTTGGTGCGTGGCGCCAGCGGGCCGTTCAGCGCGGCGGAGGCCGCGGCCGCCCTGCCGCTGCATGAGCAGACCAGCCTCTTTCCCTCCCGCGCGCCGCACGCCTTCATGGCCGATGCGCCCCTGGCCGCAATGGAACTGCCATGACCGACGCTGAACGCCTGGCCGCCGAGGCCGCGATGATGAGCGAGCTGCACGCGGCGCTGCTGCCGCTGCGCAGCGTCGTGAGCTTCATGCAGACCGGCGCGCACCCGGATGACGAAACCTCCGCCCTGCTCGCCTTGCTGCGCCATCGCCATGGGCTTCGGATCAGCTTCGCCTGCTCCACCCGTGGCGAGGGCGGGCAGAACGCCATCGGCACGGCGCGCGGGCCTGACCTGGCGGCGCTGCGCGTGCGGGAGCAGGAGCGCGCGGCGGCGCAGCTCGGCCTGATCGTCTACTGGCTGACCCCCGGCGGCGATGATCCCGCGGTGGATTTCCGCTTCTCGAAAAGCGGTGAGGAAACGCTGGCGCGCTGGGGCCATGCGCGCGTGCTCGATCGGCTGGTGCGCGCGCTGCGGACGGAGCGACCGGACAGCGTCTGCCCCACCTTCCTCGATGTGCCGGGCCAGCACGGCCACCACCGCGCGATGACGCGGCTGGCGCGCGAGGCTTTCGATATCGCGGGCGATCCAGCCGCCTTTCCGCATCATGCCGAGGCAGGTCTGCAGCCCTGGCTTGTGGGGAAGTTCTACCTGCCGGCCTGGTCGGGCGCCGGCGACAGCTATGACGATGCGGAGCCCCCGCCGCCGGCCACATTGGCGTTCGATGTGGGCGAGGCAGACCCGGCACTCGGCGTGCCCTACGCCCGGATCGGCGAATGGTCGCGCCGCTTCCACGCCACCCAGGGGATGGGGCGCTGGATCGGGGCGACAACGATGCCGCGGCCGCTGCACCTGGCGGCCAGCCGCGTCGGCACAACGGGACCGGAACAGGCCATCACAGACGGGCTGCCGGCAACGCTCGCCGACCTGGAGGGCGGGCCCGGTCTGCGCGCGGCGCAGGCGGCGCTGACCGAGGCGCTGGCACTGGCGCCGCAAGATCCGGCGCTGCCGGGCCGCCTGGCAGCGGCACTGGCCCGCCTGCGCCATGCGCTGGAGGCCATGCCGGCCGCCCACCCACACCGCCACCGCGTGCTGCGCAAGCAGGCGGAATTGTCGCGCGCGCTGGTGCTGGCGGCCGGGGTGCGGGCCGCGCTGGCCGTGCCGGACGCGGTTTCGCCGCACGCGCCTGGGTGGCTGCGCGACCATGTCGAGGGGCCGGGCCGGGTGCTCGGCATTCGCGTGCCGCCCGGCTTCGCGGTGGATGCCGGGCAGCGCCTGCTGGCCGTGGATGCCGCCGCCGCCCGCGCCGTGTCTCTGGTGTTCGACCCGGCCGCCCCCGAGGACCGGCCGGTGCTTCGGGTCGAGGCGACCGTGGCAGGCGTGTCGGCCGAGGCTGCCTTTCCGGCGCCGCACCCGGTGGCCGCGGTGCCGGCGCTCGGGCTGCTGCCAGAACAGGACGGCATCCTGGTCAACCGCCTCGCCCCGCCCACGACCTTGGTGCTGCGGCTCCGCGCGCTGGGGCCGGCGGGCGTGATCGGCCTGTCCGACGTGCCGGGGCTGCGCGCGGTGCCGCTGTCGCTGCCGGCGGATGAGCCCGGCACGGTCGCGCTGCCGCTGGCATGTCAGCCAGGGCTGCTGCCGGACCGCGCCACCGCCGACCTGCTGGTGGACGGCGCGCCGGCCGAGCGGCGCTGGCAGGAGACCCATGCGCATCTCGGCACCGTCCACCGCCTGTCCGCCGCGCGCATCAACCTGGCCGCGGTGGATTGCGCGATCGCGCCCGGCACAAGCGTCGCCTATGTCGGCGGCGGCAGCGACCGGGTGGACCATTGGCTGCGCAGCGCCGGGATTGCGGTGGAGAGCATCGCGCCTGGTGCGCTCGGGGCCACCGACCTGTCGGCCTTCTCCACCGTGCTGGTCGGCATCTTCGCCTTCGGCACGCGGGCGGAGCTGCGCGCGGCAACGCCCGCGCTGCATGCCTTCGTGCGCGCCGGCGGCCATCTGGTCACGCTCTATCACCGCCCCGGCGATGGATGGGACCCCGCCGCCACGCCGCTGGCGCGCCTCGAAATCGGGCGCCCGAGCCTGCGCTGGCGCGTGACGGACGCGGCGGCACCGGTGACCCATCTGATCCCCGACCATCCGCTGCTGCGCGGCCCCAACCCGATCGGGCCGGCGGATTGGGATGGCTGGGCGCGCGAACGCGGGCTGTACTTCGCCAGCAGCTGGGCCAGCGCCTACGCGCCGCTGGTCGAATTGGCCGATCCAGGCGAGCCGCCGCTGCGCGGTGCCCTGCTGAGCGGCGCGTTCGGACGAGGCCGGCACACCCATGTCGCGCTGGCGCTGCACACGGAACTGGACGCGCTGACGCAGGGCGCGGTGCGGCTCATGGCGAACCTCGTGCAGCCGGCCTTTCCAGGGCGCCAGCGCCCCAGCGACGAGCTGCATGATTGAGCAACCGACGGGCCTGGCGACGGGCGAAGCATTGATCGACGCGGCCAGGCATGGCGCCATGAAGCCGCCCTGCGGACCGGCCAGCCGATCATCGGGCGCGGTTGCAACAGCGCAGCCCGTCGCGCCGGCGATACCGCACGAACTGGCGCGCGCGCCTCAGCCGGCCGAGGCATCGTAGCGGCGCTGCGCCGCCTCGACCGCCTCGATATGCTGCTCCGCCCAGCGCGCGATCTCGGCGACGCGCGCGGCCAGCGTCGTGCCAAGCGGGGTGATGGAATATTCCACCGTCACCGGTACGGTGGCGAAGGCCTGCCGCTGCACGAGCCCGTCGCGCTCCAGCTTCTTGAGGGTCTGCGACAGGACCTTCTGCGACACGCCCTGGATGTCGCGCCGCAGATGATTGAAGCGCATCGGGCGGAGGGCGAGCCGCCCGAGGATCAGCACCACCCACTTGTCCGCCAGCCGATCGAGCACGCGGCGCGTCGGGCAGGCTTCGCAATAGACGTCATAGGGGTGGACGACATCCGGCAGGGCCGGCGTGGTTTCCTTGGGGTGACCAGGTGACGACATGGTGCCTTCTTCACGCTGCGCTGCCGGGCTTCTATCTGCTCTCCTATCGTAACCTGGTTTCCCGAAGATACCGAAATCCCGGGAAGCCCATCCTCACGGAGCAGCATGCCATGTCAGGCAAGATCCTCGTCATCGGCGCCACGGGCACCGTCGGCAGCCACCTCGTCACGCAGCTTCTGGGCGCCGGTGACGCGGTACGCGTGGCGTCCCGCAAGGCGAGGCCCGTCCAGGGCGCGGAGTCGGTGCCCTTCGACTTCGCCGATGCCAACACCCATGCGGCCGCCTTCGAGGGCGTTGATCGCGCCTTCCTCCTGCTGCCGACCGGCCATCTCGACATCGAGGGATCGCTCGGCCGGGTGATCGCCGCGGCGGCGGCCCGGCGGGTGAAGCTCGTGCTGATGTCGGTGCTCGGCGCCGATGCGGATGACGCCAACCCCTATCGCCGCGCCGAGATCGCGCTGGCCGCCAGCGGCACGCCCCATGTGATCCTGCGCCCCAACTGGTTCGCCGACAATTTCCACAGCTTCTGGCTGGCCGGCATCCGCCAGGGCGTCATCGCGGTGCCGGCGGCGGAGGGACGGACCAGCTTCATCGATGCGCGCGACATCGCCGCCAGCGCGGCCGCTGCGCTGCGCACCGACCGCTTCGATGGCCAGGCCTTTAACCTGACGGGCCCCGAGGCGCTGGGCTATGCCCAAGCCGCCACGATCCTGTCCGCTGCCACCGGCTGGCCCATCCGCTACCAGCCGGTCGAGGATGCCGCCTTCATCGCGATGCTGTCCGGCGCCGGGGTGCCGGTGGATTATGCGGGCTTCCTCGCCGCCATCTTCCACCCGGTGCGCGAGGGTTGGACGGCGGGCGTCAGCGGCGATGTCGCGACCCTGACCGGCGCGGCGCCGCGAAGCCTCCTCGCCTATGCCGCCGACAACGCCGCGAGGCTGCGGGGCTGACCGGGCCGGGGGCAGACGGCGCCGCGCCGGGGCGCTGTCGGTCTCCGGGCGCGCCCGGCTGCGCTTAGAGCCTGATCGCCTTTGGTGGAATCACCAAAGGCGTGAATCAGCCTCTCGGCAAAGGCCAGACTGTGATCAACCTTTGTTGATCACAGTCTAGGCGCCGTCGCGCAGCCCAAGCATGGCGCGGGCCTGCTGCCAGGTCGCCACGGGCCGGCCGTTGCGTTCGCAGATCTCCACGGCCCGGCGCACCAGCGCGGCATTCGAGGGGGCCAGCGTGTGGCGATCCAGCCGCACATTATCCTCAAGCCCCGTGCGGGTGTGGCCGCCGCGCGCGATCGCCCATTCATTCACCACGATCTGGCTCGCCCCGATCCCCGCCGCACACCAGAGCGCGCCGGGCGCCAGACGCGCCAGCGTCTCGATATAGATGTCGAGGATGCGCTCATCGGCTGGCATGGCGTTCTTCACGCCAAAGACGAATTGCACATAAAGCGGGCCGGGCAGCCGCCCGTCCGCGGCCATGCGCGCGGCCTGCACGATGTGCGAGAGGTCGAAGGCCTCGATCTCCGGCCGCACCTCGTATCGCCGCATCTCGGCGGCCAGCCATTCCACCAGATCGGGCGGGTTCTCATAGACGCGCGTTGGAAAATTGTTGGACCCCACGGTCAGCGAGGCCATGTCGGGCCTGAGCGGGAGCATGCCGCCGCGCGCCGTCCCCGCGCCGGACCGGCCGCCGGTGGAAAGCTGCACGATCATGCCCGGGCAATGCTTCCGCAGCCCCTCCTGCAGGCGCGCGAAGCGTTCGGGGTCCGAGGTCGGCCGGCCCTCCTCGTCGCGCACATGGCAATGTGCGATCGTGGCCCCCGCCTCGAAGGCTGCCTGCGTGCTCTCGACCTGCTCGGCGATCGAGATGGGCACGGCGGGGTTGTCGGATTTCTGCGGCAGGCTGCCGGTGATGGCGACGCAGATGATGCAGGGCTTCGTCATGTCTCAAATGTCCAGGAACACGGTTTCCTGCCGGCCTTGCAGGTGGATGTCGAAACGGTACTGCCCGGGCCCGGTGCGGCGGGCGATCAGCGTCTGCGCCCGGGCGCGGTGCTCGATGCGCGACAGGATGGGGTCCGCCGCATTCGCCTCCGCCTCATCCTCGAAATAGAGCCTTGTCTGCAGGCCGATATTGATGCCGCGCGCGACGATCCACAGGCTGGCATGCGGCGCCTGCATCCGCCCGTCGGGCCAGGGCACGCGGCCGGGCTTGACGGTGTGGAAGGCGAATTCGCCCGTCTGCCCATCCCCGGCCGAGCGGCCGAAGCCGGTGAAGTTCGGGTCGGCTGCCCCGCGGCGCTCATGCGGGGTGTTGAACAGCCCGGCCGAATCGGCCTGCCAGATCTCGACCAGCGCGTCCTTCAGCACCGCGCCCATGCCGTCATGCACGGCGCCGGTGATGGTGACTTCCTCGCCCTGCACCGGCCCGGTGCGCATCACGGCGCCGAGGTCACCGCCATACATCGCGATGCCCGCGACATTGGGCGTGCAGCCGATATGCACATAGGGCCCCGCGGTCTGCGAGGCGGTTTCGGTCAGTTCCGGCATCACAGCCCCTCCTTGCGATTCTCGAAGACGGATTGGCGGCGGCCGCGCAGCACGATGTCGAAGCGGAAGGCGCGGCTGTCCATCGGGATGGTGTGCTTCATGTCGAGTGTGGCGATCAGCCGGCCGAGTGCCGCGGGGTCCGTCACGCCGCCCAGGATGGGGCAGAGCGGGATCAGCGGATCGCCCTCGAAATACATCTGCGTGATCAGGCGCTGCGCGAAGGAAGGGCCGAACAGCGAGAAGTGGATATGCGCCGGCCGCCAGTCATTGCCGCCATTGGGCCAGGGATAGGGGCCGGGCATGATGCTGCGGAATTCATAGAACCCCTCGGCATCCGTCAGGCAACGCCCGCAACCGCCGAAATTGGGGTCGAGCGGCGCGAGGTAGCCCTCCTTCGCGTGGCGGTATCGGCCGCCCGCATTGGCCTGCCAGACTTCCAGCAGCGCGCCCGGCACGCCGCGCCCTGTTTCGTCCTGCACGCGGCCATGGACGATGATGCGCGGGCCGATGGCGCTTTCGCCGGGTGCGGCGAAATTGGTGATCATGTCGGCATCAAGCGCGCCCAGCAGCCGCGGGCCGAATACCGGCCCCGTCTCCTCGCTCAGCGAGGAGGGCATCGCAAGCAGCGCGGCGCGGGGTGAGCGCAGGATGCTGGTCTTGTAGGGCGGGTGGAAGGCGGCGGGGTGGGCCGCGCGGTTGCGGGCGATGAAGCCCCTGTGCCTGGCTGGTTCCTGTGGCATCGATGTCTTCCCTCGGTCGTGGCGGCTAATAGGGCAGGCCAACATAGGCTTCGGCCAAAGCGCGCCGGGCCGTTTCCGAACTCTGCAGGAGCGCGAACTCCGCATCCTGCATCCGCCGTTCGAAGGGCGTGCTGGTGTCGAAGCGGTGCAGCAGCGTGGTGAGCGACCAGGAGAAACGCTCGGCCTTCCAGATGCGGTCCAGCGCGCGCGCCGAATAGGTGTCGAGCGCCGCCGCCGACCCGTCCGCGTAGAAGGCGATCAGCGCCTCGGACAGGTAGTGCACGTCACCCGCGGCCAGGTTCAGCCCCTTGGCGCCCGTCGGCGGCACGATGTGGGCCGCGTCGCCGGCCAGGAACAGGCGCCCGAAGCGCAGCGGCTCGGCCACGAAGCTGCGCAGGGGGGCGATGGATTTCTCGATGGATGGACCGGTCACCACCTGTGCCGCCGCCGCCGGGTCCAGCCGCCGGCGCAATTCGTCCCAGAACATGTCATCGGACCAGCGCGTCACCTCGTCATCCGAACGGCACTGGACGTAGTAGCGGCTGCGCGTGGTGGAGCGCATCGAGCACAGGGCGAAGCCGCGATCATGGCCGGCATAGATCAGCTCGTGCGAACAGGGCGGCACGTCGGCCAGCACGCCGAGCCAGCCGAAGGGGTAGACGCGCTCGAAGGTCTCGATCGCCGCCTGCGGCACGCTGGCGCGGGCGACGCCGTGATAGCCGTCGCAGCCGGCGATGATGTCGCAGGTCACCTCATGTGCCTGGCCGTCCTGCGTCCAGGTGACACGCGGCGCGGGCCCGTCGAAATCATGCAGGGCGACGTCGCGCGCCGCATAGACCGTGGGCGCGCCGGCGGCGGCGCGCAGGTCCATCAGGTCGCGCGTCACCTCGGTCTGGCCATAGACCGTCACGGTGCGCCCGCCGGTCAGCGCCTGGATGTCGATGCGCAGATGCTGGCCGGCGAAGTTGAGCGCGAAGCCCTCATGCACCAGCCCCTCCTGCTCCAGCCGCCCGGCGGCACCGGCGCGACGCAGCAAGCCGACCGTGCCTTCCTCCAGCACGCCCGCGCGGATGCGGCCCAGCACATGCTCGCGCGACTGGCGTTCGAGGATGAGCGTGTCGATTCCCGCCTGGTGCAGAAGCGCGCCCAGCAGCAGGCCAGAGGGGCCCGCACCGATGATCACGACCTGATGGCGCATGGCGCAGAACCTCGCTGCATTGCTGGACCGACGTCGGCGAAACCTGCACGGACGTCGCGGGGGCGCGCCTCGAACCCTGCCAGCAGGGTAGCCGCGGCACACCACCAGTCCTTACCTTTCGCCAGCGCTCCTGCTAGTGGAGGGCGCCGCCGGGGTTTAGGTTCGAAACAACAGAAGAGTTGGACTTTCGTCGGGAGGGCGGATGCCGCGAGAAGACAAAACGCCGCGGCCCGGGGCGCTGTATCGCATCCCCGTCTTCGGGCTCTATGGGGCCGCGGCCGAACCGCCATCGGGCGCCTACGTGCACATCGAGACGATCTCGGCGCGTGCGGCGGCGCTGGGCGGGGAGATCGGTGTCCATCGCCACGAGAATCTCGCGCAGTGCCTCGTGGTCTCATCCGGCAGTGGCGTGCTGGAACTGGAAGGCGAGCAGGTCGCCTTCGGCGCGCCCTGGTTCGTCTGGCTCCCCGCCGCCATCGTCCATGGGTTCCGCTTCCAGCCGGGTACGGAAGGGCATGTGCTCACCGTCTCGGATGACGTGGTGACGGCGAGCCTGAGCCGCATGCCGGAAGGCGAGCGATTGGCCGCGCTGGTGGTGCGCCCGGCCTTCGGCGAAGCCCCGTCGGAGGCTGACACCGGCATCTCGATGGCGGCGACCATGGCGGCGATCGCGCGCGAACACGACCTGCCGCGCAGCGGCGTCGCTGCGGCGCTGCAATCCCATCTGGTGCTGCTGCTGATCGCCCTGCTGCGCAGCCAGACCCGGTCCGATCTCGCAGCCAACCTCGGCGACCGTCGCGCGGCGGGATTCCGGCGGTTTCGCGAATATGTCGAGCGCCATTTCCGCCGCCACGACGGCATCGACGGGATCGCCCGCACGCTCGGCATGAGCCGCGGGCAGCTCTACGCGCTGACCATGCAGGCCGTCGGCAAGTCGCCGCTGGGGATCCTGCATGAGCGACTGATGATCGAATGCAAGCGGGAGCTGACCTATTCGCCGCAGCCCATCGGCCAGATCGCCTATGAACTGGGATTCACCGACGAGGCCTATTTCAGCCGCTTCTTCACCCGGCACGCCGGGGTGTCACCCAGCGCCTTCCGCAAAGCCAGGCGAAAGGCGGCGGGCCAGGCGTGAGAAGATCTCACGCCAGCTGCCTGGCGCGGCATCGGGCGCATGATCGGGCGCGCGCAATCAATCGATCGTGGGGCCCGTCTCGCAGGCCAGGGGGCCACCACCTCACAGGCAGAAACCGACCTCCCCATTCTGCTCGACATCATAGCCACTGAGCCGCTGTGCGCGCGCCACGAAGTCGGGCTGGCGGGTGAAGCGCATCAGTCGCTGGAGCTGCGGCCCGAAATAGTGGCGCCGCTCCATCACCAGGTCGAAGCGTTCGCGGAACAGCGGGACGAAGTCGAGCCCGCGCGCGGCGGCCTCGGCGCCGATGCCAAAGCCCACATCGGCGCGTCCTTCCTGCACCGCGGCGGCAACCTCATCCTCGGCCAGCGCCGGTTCGGGCAGGAACCGCACGGCATCGAGCCGGATGCCCGCCTCATTCAGCAGATGCACCAGCAGCACATGGCTGCCCGCGCGCGGCTGCCGGCCGACCACGCTGACGCCCGGTCGCGCCAGATCAGGGATGGCCTGGATACCACGTGGATTGCCGGCCGGCAGGATCAGCCCCTGTGACCGCCATGCCCAGACGATGCCGACCATCGGGCGACGCGCCAGGGTTTCGCGCGCGGCGGGTTCGTTGAAGGCGCCGGTATCCGGGTCGCGCAGATGCATGGCCGCCGCCATCGCCTCGCCCGAGCCCAGCGCCGACAGGCCATCGAGACTGCCGCCGGCGCGCAGCGCCAGGCCACAGCCGGACTGGCGCACGGCCCAATCGAGGAGCGGGTCGTGGCTCCCTGCCAGGATCGGCGGGGGATCGAGCCGCGGCGGCGCCTCCAACGCGTCAGCCTGGGTGGTCAGCCACCGCTCCAATTGGGCCCGCGGGAACAGCCACTTGCCGCCAAGCTGGGCGGCCGGCACGCGGTGCGAGCGTGCGAGGTCGTAAAGCGAGCGTTCGGACAGGCGCAGAAACGCGGCTGCCTCACGAAGGGTCAGGATATCAGGCATATTCCGGCAAAAAGCGGCATATGCCGCGCTGTCGTCAAGCCCCGAACCAATTGACCCAACAGCTTTCCGAACGCAGTTTGCGGGCAAGCTGGGAATTTGCCGTGAACGACCTCGGAGCCGCCGCCGCGACTGCGCTGCACCTTGTGCTCACCGCCGACCCGGCGCTGGCGCAGATCGTGCTGCTGTCGCTGCGGGTCAGTTGCTCGGCCCTGCTGATCGCTTCCCTCGTCGGGCTGCCGCTCGGCGCGCTGCTGGCGGTGGCCCGCTTCCCGGGGCGGAGTGCCATCCTGACGATGCTCAACGCGCTGATGGGCCTGCCGCCGGTGGTGGCGGGGCTGCTGATCTACCTGCTGCTGTCGCGATCCGGCCCGCTCGGCCATCTCGGCCTGCTGTTCACGCCGGGCGCGATGATCGTGGCGCAAGCGCTGCTGATCACGCCGATCCTCGCCGCCCTGTCGCGCCAGGTCCTGGAAGGGCTGTGGGAGGAATATGCCGAGCAACTGCGCTCCTTCGGCGCGGGCCCGGTGCGCGCCGTCCCGACGCTGCTTTGGGACGGGCGATTCGCGCTGCTGACCGTGCTTCTGGCGGGCTTTGGCCGGGCCAGTGCCGAGGTCGGCGCGGTGATGATCGTCGGCGGCAACATCGAGGGCTTTACCCGCGTGATGACCACCGCCATCGCGCTGGAGACCAGCGCCGGCAACCTGCCGCTGGCGCTCGCGCTCGGCTTGGTGCTGATGACGATCGTGCTGGTCGTGAACGCGCTGGCGCAGGCCTCGCGCGACTTCGCCACCCGGGCGGGGGCGTGACCATGCGCCGCCGATTCAGCCCTCCGCGCCCCGCGGCGCTCCGGCCATCGGAGGCGTGATGCGCGCACCCGACACCATCCTGCCGCTGCGCGCCGAGGGGCTCGGCTTCTCCGCCGGCGGGGTCGCCATCCTGTCCGACGTGGCGCTGACCCTCGAAGCCGGATCGCCCAGCATCATCGTCGGTCCGAACGGCGCCGGGAAATCAGTGCTGCTGCGGCTGCTGCACGGGCTGCTGACGCCCAGCACGGGGCGCGTCCTCTGGGCGGGCGATGCCGCACGCCGCCAGGCGATGGTGTTCCAGCGGCCGGTGCTGCTGCGCCGCAGCGTGCTGGCCAATGCCGTCTATCCCCTGGCCCTGGCCGGCATCCCCGCCGCGTCCCGCGAAGCCCGCGCCTGCGCGGCGCTGGAGATGGTGGGCCTGGCCGCACTGGCCGACCGCCCGGCGCGGCGGCTTTCGGGCGGGGAGCAGCAGCGCCTGGCGCTGGCCCGCGCCGCTGCCCTGTCGCCCGAGGTGCTGTTCCTCGACGAGCCCTGCGCCAGCCTCGACCCCGCAGCCACCCGCGCCGTGGAGGAGATCGTGGGCCGCCTCGCCGCGCGCGGCACGAAGATCGTGATGACCACGCACGACCTCGGCCAGGCCCGTCGCCTGGCGGGCGAGGTGCTGTTCCTCAACCGCGGCCGCCTCAGCGAGCAGACGCCGGCCGCGCTCTTCTTCAGCCAGCCCGCCACACCAGAAGCCGCGGCCTTTCTGCGCGGGGAACTGGTGTGGTGAAGCGCCCATCCGGGAGACCCGCCATGTTCCGCCGCCTGTTCCTCGCTGCCGCTGCCGCGGCACTTCTCATGCCAGGCGCACCATCCGCGCAGGAGCGCTTCATCACCGTCGCCAGCACCACCAGCACCGAGCAATCCGGCCTGTTCCGCCACATCCTGCCGATCTTCACCGGCGAGACGGGCATCACGGTGCGCGTCGTCGCACTCGGCACCGGCCAGGCGCTGGATGTCGGCCGCCGCGGCGATGCCGATGTGGTGTTCGTGCATGACCGGGTGGCCGAGGAGCGCTTCGTGGCCGAGGGTTTTTCCGCGTCGCGCCGGCACGTGATGTTCAACGACTTTGTCATCGCGGGCCCGGCCGCGGATCCGGCGCGGGTTGACGGTCTGCGCAATACGAACGACGCGCTGCGCCGCATCGCCGAGGCGCGCGCGCCCTTCATCAGCCGTGGCGACCGTTCCGGCACGCATGCGGCGGAACTCCGCCTGTGGCAGCTCGCCGGCGTCGATCCGGTGGCGGGCCGCGGCCAATGGTACCGCGAAGTCGGCCAGGGCATGGGCCCGGCGTTGAACACCGCCGCGGCGCAGAACGCCTATATCCTGACCGACCGCGGCACCTGGCTCAGCTTCCGCAACCGACAGGATCTGCGGATCGTGGTCGAGGGCGATGCGCGGCTGTTCAACCAGTATGGCGTCATGCTGGTGAACCCGCAGCGCCACCCGCATGTGAAGGCGGCCGACGGCCAGCGCTTCATCGACTGGATCCTCTCGCCGGCCGGCCAGCGCGCCATTGCAAGCTACCAGATCAACGGCGAGCAGCTTTTCTTCCCGAACGCCACCCAGCCGGAGCCAACCTCGTGAGGCTCGCTTTGTTCCGCGCCGCGATGACGCCGACCGACACCCCCAAGGATTGCGGCGACAGCGCATCGCCGGCACCGAAGCCGGCAGCATCCGTCCACACGCAGGGATGAAGCGCTACCGCACCTTCGGGTCACCCTTGATCAGGGTGACCCGATATCGTGCTGTCGATTCAACTGTCTGCCGAGCAAGAAATCCGGTCGGATCGTTCCTTCCGACCGGATATGGTTTTAACCCGGAAGACGCTCGATCGCGGCGCCGACGGCGGCGAGCTTGGCCTCGATGGTCTCATAGCCGCGGTCGAGGTGATAGACGCGGTTGACGATGGTCTCGCCTTGCGCCGCCAGCCCGGCCAACACCAAGGAGACGCTGGCGCGCAGATCGGTTGCCATGACCGGCGCGCCGGACAAAGCGGGCACGCCGCGCACGATGGCCGACTGGCCGTGATATTTGATGCGGGCACCCATGCGCATCAGTTCCGGCACATGCATGAAGCGATTCTCGAAGATCGTCTCGGTGATCATCGAGGCGCCCTCGGCCACGCACATCAGCGCCATGAACTGCGCCTGCATGTCGGTGGCAAAGCCCGGGAAGGGTTCCGTCATCACATCGGCGCCGCGCAGCCCATTCAGGCGCGACACGCGGAGCCCGCCGACTTCTTCCGCCACATCGACGCCGGCTTCCCGCAGGATGCGGACCACCGCGCCAAGGTCGGTCAGCCGCGCGCCCTCCAGCAGCAGCGACCCGCCCGTGATGGCGGCGGCGATGGCATAGGTGCCGGCCTCGATCCGGTCCGGGATCACCGGGTGGGTGGCGGGGTCCAGGCTGGTCACACCCTCGATCACCAGCCGGTCGGTGCCGGTGCCCTCGATCCGCGCCCCCATGCGCATCAGGCACATGGCCAGGTCGCCGATCTCCGGCTCGCGCGCCGCGTTGACCAGCTCGGTCGTGCCCTCGGCGAGGGTTGCCGCCATCAGCAGGTTTTCGGTGGCGCCGACCGAGACGGTCGGGAAGATCACCCGCGCGCCGCGCAGCCGGCCGGCGACCTTGGCATGCATGTAGCCGCCTTCCAGGTTGAAGACGGCGCCCATCTGCTCCAGGCCCTTGATGTGCAGGTCGACCGGCCGCGTGCCGATGGCGCAGCCGCCCGGCAGGCTGACCCGTGCCTCGCCGCAGCGCGCCAGCAGCGGGCCCAGCACCAGGACCGAGGCGCGCATCTTGCGCACCAGATCGTAGGGCGCCTCGATGCTGGTCACCTCGCCCGACAGGGTCAGGCTGCGCCTGGCCTTGTCGTGCACCACGGTCAGCCCGTGCTGCGCCAGCAGTTGGCGCATGGTCAGGATGTCGGCCAGGTCGGGCATGTTGGTCAGCGTCAGCGGGCCATTGGCCAGCAGCCCGGCCGCCATCAGCGGCAGCGCGGCATTCTTGGCGCCGCTGATCGGCACCTGGCCCGACAGCGGGCGGCCGCCACGGATGCGGATGCGGTCCATCGGCTACAGCCGCGGCAGCGCGACGCCGCGCTGGCCCATATATTTGCCCGCCCGGTCCGCGTAGCTCACTTCCGGCGGCGCCTCGCCGCGCAGGAACAGGAATTGGCAGATCCCCTCATGCGCATAGACGCGCGCGGGCAAGGGGGTGGTGTTGCTGATCTCGATGGTGACCTGGCCTTCCCATTCGGGCTCCAGCGGCGTGACGTTCACGATGAGGCCGCAGCGGGCATAGGTCGATTTTCCCAAGCAAATGACCAGCACGTCCCGCGGGATGCGGAAGAACTCCACCGTGTGGCCCAGGATGAAGGAGTTGGGCGGAATGACGCAGGAGGCGCCGCTGCGCGTCACGAAGCCGGCATCGCTGAACGCCTTCGGGTCGACCAGCGCATTGTCGACATTGGTGAAGATCTTGAACTCGTCGGCCAGCCGGGCGTCGTAGCCGAAGGAGGACAGGCCGTAGCTGATCACGCCGGCCCGTCGCTGGGATTCGACGAACGGCTCGATCATGCCGGCGTCCTGGGCCAGTCGGCGGATTTCCGTGTCGGGGAGGAGTGCCATGGCCGGGGCTTAGCGCGCCCCCCCCGCCATTTCCAGCCTCCCGCCCAGCCAGCGATAGACGGGGCGCAGCAGGAAGGGCGAAAGGAACAGCGGGAACTGGCACAGCGCGAAGAACAGCAGGATGGTCGGGTCCGTCGCCGCCGGCAGCACCGCCAGGTAGAGCGCCATGTTGCGGTTGCCCGAGAGCAGGCCCGCCGACAGCGCAATCCGCGCCCCGGCCAGCTTCAGGAAGACCAGCGCCGTCAGCAGGTTCAGCCCGAAATTGCCGGCGAAGGCCACCAGCACGCCCTGCGCCACCCACCAGGGCTCGGCCAGGATGCGGGCCTGCAGCCCATCCATCACGCCGAATCCGTACAGCACCACCAGCAGCACCACCGCCCCATCGACCGACCGACCATGGCGTTCCAGCCGCGCCGGACCAGCCGCCCAGCGGATCGCCAAGGAGACGAGCAGCGGCAGCCCCACCACCAGCGCCAGCCGCCCCATCAGCGCCGGAATCGAGATGGCGAGGTCGATCCCCATCAGCCCCAACGCCAAGGGTGGCGCGGTGATCGGCACCAGAAGCGTGGACAGCAGCGCCACCAGCAGGGAGATTTCGCCATCCAGCCCCATCATGCGGGCAAAGGCCGGGGATGAGGTGGCGGCGCACCCCGTCGCCATGATCACCACCGCGGCACCCAGCGCCCCGTCGAACCCGGTGGCCCGCACCAGCAGGAAGACCAGCACCGGGCAGGCCAGCAACGTCCAGACCAGCAGCGCGCCCACCAGCACCGGCCGTCGCACATAGCCAAGCAGCCGCCGGAAATCGATGCGCAGCAGCACCAGCGTCATCAGGCAGGCCACCACCGGCGTCACCACGTCGCGCGTGGCCGCGGCCAGCGGCGGGATCAGCACGCCCGCGAAGACGCCAAAGCCCAGCAGCGCGCCGGCGCGCAGCGCCGACCATTCCAGCAGGCGGATCAGCATGCGTCCCCGTCGTGATGGTTGGCCTCGTTCACTGCCTGCCCTAGACCTGCTGCCATGTGTCCGAACACGGAGTCCCGAGGCTGCCCCCTACCCCGCGCGCCGTCCAGCGTGCCGGCCATGATGGATGCCCGCCGGTGACCGAGGAATATCTCCAGAAACTCAATCCCGAGCAGCGCGCCGCCGTGCTCGCGGTGGATGGGCCGCTCCTGGTGCTGGCCGGCGCGGGCACCGGCAAGACCCGCGTGCTGACCACCCGCTTCGCCCATATCCTGCTCTCGGGCCGTGCCCGCCCCTGGGAAGTGCTGGCCGTGACCTTCACCAACAAGGCGGCACGGGAGATGCGCGAAAGGGTGGCCACCATCCTCGGCCGCCCGGCGGATGGGCTGTGGCTTGGCACCTTCCATGCGCTGTGCGCCCGCATGCTGCGCCGCCATGCCGAGCTGGTCGGGCTTAAAAGCAACTTCACCATCCTGGACACCGATGACCAGAACCGGCTGCTGAAGCAGTTGATGGAAGCCCAGCGCATCGACACCAAGCGCTGGCCGGTGAATGGCATGATGGGGGTGATCCAGCGCTGGAAGGATCGCGGCCTGGCGCCCGGCCAAGTGACGGCGGCCGAGGAGAGCGACTTCGCCGGCGGCCGGGCCACCGAGATCTACCGCGCCTACCAAGCCCGCCTGCTGGAGCTGAACGCCGCCGATTTCGGCGATCTGCTGCTGCATGTGCTGACCCTGCTGACCCAGAATGAGCAGGTGCTGGCCGAATATCACCGCATGTTCCGCTACATCCTGGTGGATGAGTATCAGGATACCAACACCGCCCAATATCTGTGGCTGCGCCTGCTGGCCGCCCGCCCTGCCCCGGCGCCGCGCAACATCTGCTGCGTTGGCGATGATGACCAGTCGATCTATTCCTGGCGCGGCGCCGAGATCGAGAACATCCTGCGCTTCGAGAAGGATTTCCCGGGCGCCACCATCGTCCGGCTGGAGGCGAATTACCGCTCCACCCGCCAGATCCTGGCCGCCGCCGCCGGACTGATCGCGCGCAACCAGGGCCGCCTCGGCAAGACGCTGCGCGCCGGGCGCGCCGATGCCGAGGGCGAGCGGGTGCGCATCGCCTCCTATTGGGACAGCGAGGAGGAGGCGCGGAAGGTTGGCGACCTGATCGATGCCGGCCGCCGCGCGGGACACAAGCTCGCCGAGACCGCCATCCTGGTCCGCGCCGGCTTCCAGACGCGCAGCTTCGAGGAAAGGCTGATCGCGCTCGGCCTGCCCTACCGCGTCGTCGGCGGGCTGAAATTCTATGAGCGATCGGAAATCCGCGACGCCATGGCCTATCTGCGCGTGGTGCAGCAGCCGGCCGACGATCTGGCCTTCGAGCGCATTGTGAACACGCCCAAGCGCGGCCTGGGCGACAGCGGCATGCAGGCGCTGCGCGCGGCGTCGCAACGGCTGGGGCTCCCGCTCAGCCAGGCTGCGGCGCGGCTGGTCGAGGGCGAGGCGCTGAAGCCCAAGCCCCGCACCGCCATCCGCGACCTTCTGGAGGGTTTCACCCGCTGGCGCGCCCTGGCCGAGACCGCCGGCCATGTGGTGGCCGCCACCACGCTGCTGGACGAATCCGGCTATGTCGAGATGTGGAAGCAGGATCGCAGCCCGGAAGCGCCGGGGCGACTCGACAACCTCAAGGAATTGCTGCGCGCCATGGGGGATTACCCGAGCCTTGGCGACTTCCTGGACCATGTCGCCCTGGTGATGGAAACCGACGAGGCGGCGGAAGCCGACCGGGTGCAGATCATGACGCTGCATGCCGCGAAGGGGCTGGAATTCGACCGTGTGTTCCTGCCGGGCTGGGAAGAAGGGCTGTTCCCCTCCCAGCGCAGCATGGACGAGGGCGGTGAGAAGGCGCTGGAGGAAGAACGCCGCCTGGCCTATGTCGGCATCACCCGCGCGCGGGTGCAGGCCCATATCAGCCATGCCGCCAACCGCCGCATCTATGGGAACTGGACCAGCGCCATCCCCAGCCGCTTCCTGGATGAGTTGCCGGAGGAAGCGGTCATGCGCGACACGGCTGCGCGGCAATCCTCGCCCAACATGCTGGGTGCGCCGAGCATGTTCGCATCCGGCCCGCTGGTGAGCGCCCGCGCGCGGCCGGCCGGCGGCAGCGCCTGGGAGGTGCGGGAACGCCCGCCTGCCGCTGCCCCGTTCCGGCGCGGCGACCGGGTGTTCCACAGCAAGTTCGGCGACGGCACGGTGGTGGCGGTGGAGGAGGATCGGCTCGACATCGCCTTCGACCATGCCGGGAAAAAACGCGTGCTGGACCGGTTCCTGGAGAAGCGATGATGAAGACGGCCAGCGGCACGCGCGCCCGGCGCCCGGAAGCGCTCGAAACCATCGTGATCGAGAACCTGCCCGAGGAAGCGGTCCCCCCCTTCGAGGCCGCCTTCCTGACCATCTGCCGCAGCGTCGCCCTGTTCCTGAACGAGGAAACTGACCGCTGGCGGATCGAGGCGGTGCGCGCAGTTGGCGAAGGCGAGGCCGAGCTGGAAGGCGCGCTGGCGCTGGCCGTGCTCGCGAGCGGTTTTCCCATGCCGCCGCGCCAGAATTTGCCGACCAAATCCGATGGCTGGGCGGCGCAGACGCTGGACAGTTTTGTCGAGATCGAGGTGGGCGACCGCTTCCTGGTGCGGCCCACCCATATGCCCCCGCGACGCGTCTTTGGCCGTATCGTGCTGACGCTGGATGCCGGCATCGCCTTCGGCTCGGGCGAGCATGCCTCCACCCAGGGCTGCCTGATGGCGTTCGAGGCGGCGGCGCGCGATGGGCGGCGGATGCGCCGGCTGCTCGATCTGGGCAGCGGCTCCGGCATCCTGGCGATGGCGGCGGCCAAGCGGCTGCGGCGGCCGGTGCTGGCCACCGATATCGAGCCCTGGAGCGTGCGGGTGGCGGCGCTGAACGCCAGGCATAATGGCGTTGGCAGGCTGCTGCGCAGCGTGTTGGCGGATGGCTGGCGCGCCAACAGCGTGCGGGCCGGGCGGCCCTATGATCTGGTGTTCGCCAACATCCTGGCGCGGCCGCTCTGCCGCATGGCCCATCCGCTGGCCATGGGGCTGGCGCCGGGGGGCACGGCGATTCTGGCCGGGCTGCTCCGCACGCAGGTGCGCATGGTGCTGGCCGCGCATCGCCGGCAGGGGATGGTGCTGGAACGGCGCCTGGATATCGGCGCCTGGTCCACCCTGGTGCTGCGGCGGCGCTGAGCCCGCCCGCTACACCAGTCGCGCGGCCCCCTGCCCCGCGATCCGCCCGAGCGCCACCGCCGTCAGCAGCCCATTGCCCGACAGGTAGCCGGAGGCATCCGGCCCGCTGACGCCGCAGGCGGCGCCGCCGGCCGCGAACAGGTTCGGGATATGGCCGCCGCCCTTCAGCCGGATGCGTGCCGAAGAATCCACCACCGGTCCGCCCTGCGAATGGAACAGCGCGCCGGTCACGCGCACCGCGCAATAGGGCGGGCTCAGCGGCGCCACGCCCGCGAAATGCCGGCCGAACCGGTCCGTGCCGCCGGCGCCTTTCAGCGCCGCGACCTCGGCCATGGTGTCCGGCAAGGTGGGCAGGCCGAGCCGCGCGGCCAGCGCCGGCAGGCTGTCCGCGGTGATGATGGCGCCGGCCGCCTCGGCGGCGCGAAAATCCTCGAACTGGCGGGCGATGCCGGCGATGCGGGCGTCAAAGACATCGAAGGCGATGCCGCCCGGCTGTGCCAGCACCGCCACACCGGCTTCGGAATAGCCGGACGCCTCGTTCCAGAAACGCTGGCCGGCGGCGTTCACCTGTACGCCGCCCTCCATGATCACCGCCCAGGAGACCAGGATGCCCTGCGGATGCGCGACCGACCCATGGCCCTGGTGGCCGGTCATGTCGGCCATCTCGGCGCCCAGCACCTCGGCCCAGGCGGCGGCGTCGCCCTCATTGCCCGGATGGCCGAAATAAAGTGCCTCGGCCAAGGCGGGGATGTGGCGCGCCACCATGGTGCGGCTGCCGGCATAGCCGGAACAGGCCAGGATGATGGCCCGCGCGCCGATCGCCTCCTCGGCCCCGTCGGGCCGTTCGACGATCAGGCCCGTCAGCGCCCCGTCCGGGGTGCGCAGCAGCCGGGCGGCGCGCGCCTCGGTCAGCAGCGGGACGCCTTCCCGTTCCACCGCGCCCAGCAGCCGGTCCACCAGCTCCGCCCCGCTGCGCGATGGCAGCCCATGCATCCGCCGGCGCGCATGACCGGGATAGTCGAAATCATGCACCAGGCTGAAGGGCAGGTCGAAACGGTCGGCCAGCCATTCCAGCGTGGGGCCGGCGGCGCGCGCGACGGTGGCGACGGTGCCTGGCTCGGCCTGGCCATGCGCCTTGGCCTGGATGTCGGCGGCGAACAGCTCGGGCGTGTCGGCAATGCCATGCGCCGCCTGGAAGCGCGTGCCGGCGGCCGGGATCAGCCCCGCCGAGAGGCTGGTGGAGCCCCTTGGCCGCCGGTCCCGCTCGATCAGCAGCGGCTCCACCCCGGCATCGCGGCAGGCGAGTGCCGCCACCAGCCCGGCCGCCCCGGCACCGATGATCACCACCGGCACGCTGGCCTCGGCGGGCGGCGGGGGCGCCGTCTCGATCACGCCGTTCATGCGAATTCGGCCAGCGCCTCGGCCACGGTCGCGATGCGCGCGACGGGGCGCAGCGCTTCGATCGCGGTCGCGTGCAGCGCGGGCGTGAAGGCGGCGCAGCCATCGGCCAACAGGGTCACGGCAAACTCCCGCACATGCGCGCCGCGCACGGTGGAGGCGACGCCCCCATTGGTCACGATGCCCGCCACCAGCAGCCGCCGGATGCCGACCTTGCGCAGGATCCATTCCAGCCGCGTGGCGTAGAAGGCGTCATAGCCGACCTTCTCCACCGGCAGGTCGGAGGGGCCGAGCTCATCCACCAGCCCATGCCCCCAGCCGCCCATCGCGAAATCGCCGCGCGTGAGAAAAGGGCGAAGCGTGCGCAGATGCGGGTCGATCAGCGGCTCCCCGCCCCGGCCGGTGAACAGGGTGAAGTGGGTGGAGGCGATCCAGCCCCCCTTCGCCCGCAGCGCGTCGGCCAGCGGCGCCAGGCGCGCCGGCAGGGCGGCGATCTCGGGCGCCGTCTGCGCGGCGCGGCCATAGGCGCCGTCCGGATGCAGGAAGTCGTTCTGCAGGTCGCATAGCAGCAGCGCCGTGGCGCTCGCGGGGATTTTCTCGTTCATGCGCGGCCGATCACCAGATTGCCGAAAGCGTCGACCCGCGCGACCAGCCCGGGATCCACCACGATGGTCGCGTCGGGCTGTTCCAGGATGGCGGGCCCCGGCACCGCGGCGCCCACGGGCAGATCGAGGCGCGCGAAGATCGCGGCATCCTGCCAGCCACCATCGAACCAGACGGGCCGCGTGCCGCGCGCCGCCGCGTCCAGGCTGCCGCCCGGCGGCGGGGCCAGCGCCGCCAGGTCGAAGGCGGGGCGATGGCCGATGCAGGCGGTGCGCAGCGACACGATCCGCACCCCAAGCCCCGGCAACAGGCGGGAGAAGGCGGCGCTGTAGGCGGCCTCGAAGGCGGCGCGCAGCACGGCCTCGGTCACGCCGGTCGTGCCATCGGCCACCGTGACGGGCAGCGGCACCGCCACCGTGTGGGTCTGCCCGGCATAATGCATGTCGAGTTCGAAGCGCGTCTCCACGCCCGTCACCGGCAGGCCCGCCGCTTCCACCACCGCACGCGCCGCCGCGGCCTCGGCCACCATGCGCGCATCGAGCGCGGCGGCGTCGATGCCGGCCAGCGTCAGGTTCAGCGTGCGCACCTGGTCATGGCGCACATCGGCGATGATGCAGCCCAGCGCGGACGTGACGCCGGGGAAGCGCGGCACCAGCGCGGCCTTCAGCCCGACCTCCTTGATCAACGCGCCGACATGCAGCGCGCCGCCGCCGCCGAAGGGCAGCGCCGCGAAATCGGCGGGATCATGCCCGCGCTCGATCGAGACCAGCCGGATGGCGCCCGCCATGCGGGCATTGGCCACGCGCACAATGGCCTCGGCCGCCGCCATGGGATCGAGGCCGAGCGGCGCCCCCACCTCGGCCGCGATCGCATCCCGCGCCGCCGCCACATCCAGCCGCGCCAGCGCGCCGCCGATCGGGCGTTCGGCATTGATGCGGCCCAGCACCAGGTTCGCATCCGTCAGCGTCGGGCGCGTATTGCCCTGGCCGTAGCAGACCGGGCCGGGCCGGCTGCCGGCGCTTTCCGGGCCCACTTGCAGCAACCCGCCGCGATCCACGCCGGCGATGGAGCCGCCGCCGGCGCCGATCGTGGTGATCTCGATCATCGGGCTGCGGATCACCAGGCCGAAATCGATGGTCGCCTGCGCCGCCAGCGCCATGCGTCCGCCCGCCACCAGCGAGACGTCGAAGCTGGTGCCGCCCAGGTCGCAGGTGATCACGTTGGCAAACCCCGCCGCGCCCGCGATGGCGGCCGCCGCGATCACGCCCGCCGCCGGGCCTGACAGCGCGGTGCGCACCGGCAGGCCGCGCGCCGTGGCCGTCGACATGATGCCGCCATTCGACTGCACGATGTGGAACTGCCCGCCAAAGCCCGCCCCGGCCAGCGCGCCTTCCAGCTTCGCCAGGTAGCTGGCCACGCCCGGTTGCAGATAGGCGTTGAGCGCGGTGGTGGAGGCGCGTTCGAATTCGCGGATCTCCGGCAGGATTTCGGCCGAGACGCTGACATGCGGATTGGGCCAGATCGCCCGCACCCGCGCCGCCGCCGCCTGCTCATTGGCCGCATTGGCGTAGGCGTTGATGAAGATGATGGCGATGGCCTCGCAGCCCGCGGCCAGCAGCGCGCGTGCCGCGGCCTCGACCGCGTCCAGATCGACCGGCGTCAGGATGGTGCCGTCCGCCAGGGTGCGCTCGGGCACTTCCAGGCGAAGATCGCGGGGCGTGATCGGCGTGAAATCGCCCCAGAGGCCCCAGGTATGGCGCCGGTCGCGCCGGCGCATTTCCAGCACGTCGCGAAAGCCCTGGGTGGTGATCACGCCGAGCCGGGCACCCTTGCGTTCCAGCAGCGCATTGGTGCCGACGGTCGTGCCATGCACGATGGCGGAAAAACCCGAGGGCCCGTCCAGCGCGCCGAGCCCCGCCATGAAGCCCAGCGCCTCATCGCCGCGGTTGGAGGGCACCTTGGCCACGCGGAAGCTGCCATCGGCCGGGTCGAAGCGGAACAAATCGGTGAAGGTGCCGCCGACATCGACACCGATGATGGGGCCGGTCATGGCATGGTCCCGCCGGTGGTGACGAAGCCCTGGCGCAGGTCGCGCGCGCGGGCCTCGGCGGGGCGCAGCGCCGGGTCGCCCCAGCCGCCGCCGCCCGGCGTTTCCAGCCGCAGCCGCTGGCCGGTGGAAAGCCGCACGCCCACCACCTTGCTGGCCATGGGCGGGGTTTCCCACCCCGCTGTGCCTTCCCAGGCAAAGCGGTTCAGCGCGCCTTCCGCCCCGCCATGCACGCCGAAGGGCGCGAAGCGGCCGCGTTCGCCGAGCAGCGCCACCTCGGTCTCGCCGGGCGCCAGCGTCGCGATCTCATAGATGGCGCCGACCCCGCCGCGATGCTGGCCATCGCCGCCACTGTCGGGGCGCAGCGCCCATTGGGTGAACATGACGGGATAGGCGGCTTCCAGGATCTCGGCCGGCGGGATGGTGGCGGTCGAGATCGGGTTGTTGGCGTGGTGCAGCCCGTCGCTCTCCGGGTTGCCGCCCAGGCCGCCACCGAAGAAGCTGAACATCACGAAGCGCGACCCATCGGCCCGCTGGCCCGACAGGGATAGGGCGTTGATGGTGCCAAAGGGCGCGGCCGTGGCGCGTTCCGGCTGGGCCTGGCCGAGCGCGCCGAAGATCACGCCGATCAGCCGGAGGATCGTTTCGGTATAGCCTGCCACCGGCCGCGGCGGGCCCACACCCAGCAGGCTGCCCGGCGCGATCCGCACCTCGATCGGCCGCAGCACGCCGGCATTGGCCGGAACATCGGGGAAGGCGTGCTTCAACGCGACGTAGCAGGCGGCGACCGTGGTGGCCTCGCTGATGTTCAGCGGGCCCGCGCAGGCCGCGGCGGTGCGGCTGAAATCCAGCCGCATGCGCCCGCCCGCGATCACCATATCCAGCGCGATGGCCAGCTTCGCATCCACCACGCCGTCATTGTCGAGGTAATCCTCGAAGCGGTAGGTGCCATCGGGCAGTGCGGCGATCTCGGCCTCCATCAGCGCCGCCGCGCGGTCGGCCAGCGCGGCCAGGCCGGCATCGACCAACGGCTCGCCATACAGGTCGAGCAGCGCGTGCAGGCGCCGCGCGCCGAGATCAAGCGCGTTGAGCTGGCCGTTCAGATCGCCCCAATTGCTGTCGGGCACGCGCGAATTGGCGGCCAGGATATCCAGGATATCCTGCTGAATCTGGCCGGCGCGGATCAGCTTCACGGGCGGGATGCGCACCGCTTCCTGATGGCTGTCGGTGGCGCGCGGATTGTAGTTGCCCGGCACATTGCCGCCGAGGTCGAGCCAATGGCCCACGCTGGCGATCCAGCAGAACAATTCGCCCTGGCGGAAGATCGGCCGCACCAGGCGCATGTCGTTCAGATGCGTGCCCCCCTCATAGGGGTCGTTGAACAGGAAGGTATCGCCCGGGTCGAGCCCGGCGCCCGCCGCCACGCGCCGGATCACCGCCTGCACGGCAAACGACATGGCGCCCACGAAGATCGGCAGGCCGCGCGTGCCCTGCACCAGCGTGGCACCGCTGGTCGCGTGGTAGATGCCATGGCAGGCGTCGCGCGCTTCCGCGATGATCGGGTTGAAGGCGCTGCGATAGAGCGTCGCATCCATCTCGTCCGCGATCTGCTCGAGGCGCCCCTTCAGCACCGCGAGCGTCACCGGATCGGGCGCGGTCACGCCAGCAGCCCCGTAAGCGACGCGGCTTCGGTGTGCGGGCCCAGATGCAGCACCGCCTCCTCGATCGCCAGCGCGCGGGCGGCGCCGAAGACCGGGTCGGCCAGTTCGTGGAACTTTTCCCGGATTTCGGCCTCGGTATAGGGGTCCTCGCGGTCGCCGCGATTGGTGGTGACCTCGGCCCGCAGCACCGTGCCGTCGGTGAGCGTCACCGCCAGGCGCGCGGGGCGCAGGCCGGGCAGTTTTGCGGTGAGCGTCGGATCCTCGGTGACATGCACGCGCGCCGCCAGCGCCTGGATCGCCGCATTCTCGCGCGCTGGCGCCCGGAAGGCGGGCACGGTGGCGGCGCCATGGAGGATGGTGGTGGCCAGCGTAAAGGGAATGCTGAACTTGGCCGCCAGCATGTTGGGCGCGGCCGGGCTGTCCAGCTGCGCCGCCCAGACATAGGTGGCGACATCGATCCGCGCGATGCGATCGGCGTCGAGCGGCATCAGCCGCGCCAGCGCATCCAGCGCGCCATGGGTATAGCGGCAGGCGGCGTGGCGCTTGAAATAGTTGCGCGCCAATTCCCAGCGCGTGCCAAGCTGATCCACCATCGCGGCCGCGTCGAAATGGCGCGCCGAGACCTCATTGAAGATGGTGCCGATGCCGTCGCGTTCGCCCTCGAAGCCCGCGCGCGTCAGGTCCCACGCCGTCAGCCCCAGCATGTTCGACACTCCGGCATAGGCGTTGCGCACCGTGCCGCCCTCCAGCATCGTCCGGCGCGAGGTGGCGAGGCCAAGCGTGGCGGCGATGTTCAGGCAGGTCGCGACCTCGGCCGCATCGGCGCCATGCAGCTTGGCGGTGCCGAGCGCCGCGCACAGCGTGCCCCAGGTGCCGTGCGGGTGCATCGCCACGTTCAGCTTGCTGGCGATGCCGACGCGCGCGCCGATCTCATAGCCCAGCAGCAGCGCCATCAGCAGTGCCGCGCCATCGCCGCGCGGGGCGGCCAGCAGCGCGGGCACCACATGGATGGCCGGATGGCCGCGGCAATATTGGTTGCCCTCATCCAGTTCCAGCGTGGTGCCGGCGGTGCCGTTCAGCAGCGCCGCGGTACCCGGCCGCGCGCCGCGCGCCTGGCCGATCACCGGCGCATCCCCCGCCCCTTCCCGCGCGATCATGCGGGTGGCGAGGGCCAGCAGCTCCGGCTCCTGCGCGCCGGCGGCGATGGCGCCGATGCAATCCAGCAGCACCAACCGCGCATGCGCCGCGACCTCGGACGGGACATCCTCGAAGCGCGTGCGCGCGGCTAAGCCCGCAAACTGGCCAAGCCAGGCGGGCGGCGGCACGGCCAGAAGCGCGGAGGCAGGGCGCACGCCCGGCGTGGTGATCGGCATGGCTATAATCCCAGATAGGCGCGCTTCAGCGCCGGGTCCTCGCGCACGGTGGCGGCCGGGCCGGCGAGGGCGAAGCCGCCATGTTCCAGCACATAGGCACGGTCGGCGATGTCGAGCGACTGCGCGACATTCTGCTCGACCAGCATGATCGAGAGCCCATCGGCGTGCAGGCGGCGGATCAGGGTGAACATCTCCTCCACCAGCAGCGGCGACAGGCCAAGCGAGGGCTCATCCAGGATCAGCAGCCTGGGCTCGGCCATCAGGCCACGGCCGATCGCCAGCATCTGCTGCTCGCCGCCCGAAAGCGTGCCGGCGGCCTGGGTGGTGCGTTCGCGCAGCCGGGGGAAAGTGTCGAACACGCGCGCCATGTTGCGCGCGCGGTTGCCTCGCGCGCGGCGATAGCTGCCCAGTTCCAGATTCTCGCGCACGCTGAGGTTCGGGAAGATCTTGCGCCCCTCCGGCACCTGGATCAGCCCCTGTTCCATGATGGCGGCGGGCCTGAGGCCGCTGATGGTCCGCCCCTCGAACAGGATGCGCCCGGCACGCGGCCGCACCAGGCCGCTGATCGCCATGTTCAGCGTGGTCTTGCCCGCGCCATTGGCGCCGAGCACCGCCACCACCTCGCCCCGGCCGACCGTGAGCGAGACACCTTCCAGCACGCGCGTCAGCCCGTAGCCGGCAACGAGATCCTGCACCTCAAGCATGACGGGCAAGCCTGGCGGCGGCGCCATGGCCGAGATAGGCCTCGATCACCGCAGGCGCCGCCACCACTTCGGCCGGGGTGCCGGAGGCGATGATGCGGCCCTGGGCCAGCACATGCACCGCCTCGCACAAATTCATCACGGCTTGCATCACATGTTCGATCATCAGCACGGTGACGCCGCTGTCGCGAATGGCGCGCACCACGGGCACGATGTCGCGCACCTCGCTGGGGTTGAGGCCGGCCAAAACTTCGTCCAGCAGCAGCAGCTGGGGCGCGGTGGCCAGGGCCTTGGCCAGTTCGACGCGCTTGCGCCCCGCGACGGTCAGCGCCGCCGCCGGCTTGTCGAGCTCGGCGGAAAGCCCCACCCGCGCCGCCACCTGTTCGGCCACCTCCAGCGCATCGGCGCGGCGGCGATGCCGCAGGAAGGCGCCAACCGCGATGTTTTCCCGCACGCTGAGCCCGGCAAAAGGCTGCACGATCTGGAAAGTGCGCGCGATGCCGGCCCCGGCCAGCACATGCGGCGGGCGGCCGGTGATGGGCTGCCCGCGCCAGCGCACCTGGCCGCTGGTCGGCGGCTCGAAGCCCGAGACGATGGCGAACAAGGTGGTCTTGCCCGCGCCGTTCGGGCCGATCAGGCCGGTGATGCTGCCCTCGGCCACGGTGAAGCTGGCGTCGCTGACCGCCAGCAGGCCGCCAAAGCGCTTGGAAACCTTGTCCACCTCAAGGAAGCTCATCGGCCGAGCCTCCGGCGGATCAGCCCGGGCAGGTCGCGCGGCGGGAAGCGCACCACCAGGATCAGCAGCACGCCGAAGATCACCAGATCGACGCCCGGAATGCGGCCAACCAGCGACTTGGTGAATTCGGCCAGGCTGTGCAGCAGCACGGCGCCCACGATCGGGCCGAACAGCGTGCCGGCGCCGCCGATGATGGGCGCCAGCAGCGCTTCCACGCTGATCCAGCTGCCATAGGCGATGTTGCTGTCGATATAGAGGAAATACTGCGCATAGAGCGCGCCCGCCGCGCCGGTGATGCCGGCCGAGAGGGTGATGGCCGAGAGCTTCACGCGCAGCACATCCACACCCAGCGCCCGCGCCGCCTGCTCATTCTCCCGCACCGCGACCAGCTGCGCGCCAAGCCGTGCCCGCTCCAGCGCCCGCGTCATCACCAGCGCCACCACCACCAGGCCGAGCGCCACCAGATAGAAGCTGGCGCGGGAGGCGAATTGGAAGTTGGCCGGGCGCACATCGATCGGGATCAGCAGCCCGGCGGCGCCGCCGGTGAATTCCACGGCATTGGCCAGCACGCGAAACACCTCCGCGAAGGCCAGCGTGACGAGCGCGAAATAGGATCCGCGCAGCCCCGATCGGAAGGAGAGGAAGCCGATCACGAACCCAACCGTGGCGGCCGCGGCGATGCCTGTGGCGAAGGCGCCATAGGGGCTGATGCCGAGCTTAAGTTGCAGCAGCGCCGCGGCATAGGCGCCGGTGCCGAAGAAGGCGGCGTGCCCAAAGGAATATTGCCCGCCATAGCCGCCCAGAATGTTCCAGCCCTGCGCCGCCAGGCATAGGATCAGCGTGAAGATGGCGAAGTTCAGCGTGGTGCCCGCGGTGACAAGGATCGGCACCAACGCCGCCAGGGCCGCGAAGGCCAGGATCGGCAGCAGGTCGCGCGGGGTCATGCGCGGGCGCCGAACAGGCCGGTCGGGCGGAACAGCAGCACCAGGATGAAGATCACGAAGATGCCGATCTGCCCCAGGCTGTCACCCAGATAGAGGCCCGACAGGCTCTCCACCACGCCGATGAACAGCCCGCCCAGCAGCGCACCGGGCACGCTGCCCATGCCGCCCAGCACCACGATGGTGAAGGCCACCAGCACGAAGGCGTTGCCGACCCGCGGGCTGACATAGAAGGAGGGCAGCAGCAGGCAGGCCGCCACCGCCAGGCAGGCGGCGCCGATGCCGAAGGTCACGGCGTAGACGTGGCTGACATCGATGCCCACCAACGCAGCACCCACCCGTTCCTTCGCCACGGCGCGGATCGCGCGCCCGGTATCGGTCAGCGCCAGGATCACGAACAGCACCGCCGCCACCAGGAAGGCCACGCCGAAGCCGATCAGCCGCGGCAGCGAGAGCAGCATCGGCCCGGCCTCCACCACCTCCATCGCATAGGGCACCTGCACCGACAGCGTGTCGGACCGGAAAATGGCCAGCATCAGGTTCTCGATGGCGATGGAGAGGCCCAGCGTGACCAGCAGGATGTTGCTGTCATCCCCCCGGCTGGCCGGCCCGATGACGAAGCGTTGCAGCGCATAGCCCAGCGCGAAGAAGATCGGCACCAGCGGCACGATCGCCACATAGGGGTCGAGCCCGAAGGCGTGCCACGCCACGAACGCCGCATACATGGCCAGCGTCAGCAGCGCGCCATGGGCGAAGTTGATGATGTGCAGCACGCCATAGACCAGCGTCAGCCCGAGGGCCACGAGCCCATAGACGGCGCCGGTGAGGAGGCCGTTCGCCACGGCCTCCAGCACGATCTCGGCGGGGAAGGCGCGCAAGCTCTCAGGCCGGCCAGGGGAAGACCGGGCGGGCGTTCGCGAAGTCGGCCGGGAAGATCACCTTGATGTCATTTTCGATCACCTGGGTGTTCACCGCCTGCGCCGACTGGTTCTGGCCGTTTACGAAGCGCGTCGGGCCATAGGGCATGATGTGGCTGTCGAAGGCGCCGGTGGTGGCGCCCAGCGCCTCGATCAGCGCCACGCGGTCGGCGCGGCCGGCACGCTCCAGCGCGTCCTTCACCAGCATCACCGAGGAATAGTTGAGCGGCGTATTGTACAGCCAGAAGCGGTTCTGCGCTTCCACAGCGCGGCGGAGTTCCGCGGTCTTGGCCTTGCGCGGATCGGCCCAGTGGTTGACGTCCATCACCAGGTTCGCCGCTTCCGGGAATTCCCGCACGAAGCGGAAGTTGGAAGCCGCGCCGTTCAGCACGCAATAGATGCCCTTGGGGCGGATGCGGCGCTGCTGCAGCGTGCGGCTCAGCAGCACGAATTCGGCATAGTAGCTGGAGGGAATGATCAGATCCGGGTTCAGCGCGCGGATGCGCAGCGCGATGTTCGACATGTCGCGCGCCGGCGTCGGGTGGCTGATCGTCTCCAGCACCTCGAAGCCGCGGGCGGGAAGCTGGGTGTTCATCAGCCGCGCCATGCCGCTGCCGAACAGCCCATCCTCATGCACCACCACCACCGTGCGGGCGGGCTTGCCGGCGGCGTCGTTGATGCGCACCAGATTGTCCAGCGCGGCACCCGTCACGGCGCCGAAGCCCGGGCCGAAGCGGAAAGTGTTGCGCAGGCCCCGGGTGACGATGGTGTCCGCCACGCCGACATCGACCAGATAGGGCAGGTCATAGCGCGACGCCGCCTGGCTGGCGGCCAGGCAGATCGGGCTGGCGAAGCCGCCGACCACGGCGACCACGCCCTCGGCCTGCATGCGCTCCACCTCGGCCACGCCACCTTCGGGGTTCGAGCGGGCGTCGCCGAACACCATCTCGATCCGCGCGCCGCCGAGTGCCCGGATGCCGCCCGCGGCATTGATCTCATTGATCGCGAATTCGGCGCCGAGGCGGCCATATTCGCCATCCTGCGCCAGCGCGCCGGTGACCGGCTGAAGGATGCCGAGCTTCACGGCCGCCGGCTGGGCACGAAGGGTGGCCGGGGCGGCAAGCGAGACGGCGGCGGCGGCAAGTGCGGCGCGGCGGCTGAGATTGGGCAACATCCGAAGCTCTCCCATGTCCTTTATGTCATGCTATCTGCGCCCACGGCCCGGCGCCGGCAAGGCGGGTCCGCGCAGAATCGGCGCGCCCGGCGGCTGCGTTGACGGGCCCCGCGCGGCAGCCTACGCCAAGGGCAACCAAACCCTGGGGGTCCCCAATGCGATCATTCGAAGGGCAATTCTCCGACAACAGGCCGCTGAAGCGGAGCCCTGCCGAGAAGAAGAAGCTGCTGGCCGAGTTGAAGGACACGCTGGCCAACCTGAAGCCGCAATCGGCGCCCAGCCTGCGCACCACACTGATTGCCCGCATCAAGGAACTTGAGGCCGAGCTGGCGCCCGTGAAGCGCTGACAACCATGCACGAGGCCCGCCCGCGCGCCTGGGTGGGCCTCGGCATGATGCTGGCCTGTACCCTGTGTTTCGCCGGCATGGGTGCCGCCTTCCGCGCGGCCATGCTGGACGGGTTGCCGGTGCCACTGGTGCCCTTTGCGCGCGGGCTGGTCACCTGCCTGGTCATGCTGCCCTGGCTGATGCACCAGGGCTGGTCGGGGCTGGCCACGCGCCGGCCCGGCGCACATGCGCTGCGGTGCGGCGCCGGGCTGAGCGGCTTCATGTTCCATATGCTGGCGATTCTCTGGCTGCCGCTGGCCGATGCGGTGGCCATCCTGCATGCGCGCCCGCTCTGGGCCCTGCCCTTCGCCTTCCTGCTGCTCGGCGAAAGGATCGGCTGGGACCGCGCCATCGCCGCCGCGGTTGGCTTTGCCGGCGTGCTGGTGATTGCGAGCCCCGGCGCCAACCTGGCCGCCATGGACCCGGCGGGCCTGGCCGCCGCGCTGGCCGGGGGCGCCACCGGCGCCATGGTGCTGATCGCGGTGAAAAGCCTGTCGAGCACCGAGCCACCCAGCCGCGTGGTCGCCTGGTACGCCATTGTCACCGTGGCCGTTTGGGGGCCGGTCAGCGCCTTCGTCTGGGAGACGCCGAGTGGTTTCGCCTTCGCCATGCTGGCGCTGGGCTCGGCCCTGGCCATCGCCGGGGATTTCGCCGCCAGCTTCGCCGCGCGCCGCGCGCCCGTCGGGCTGCTGGCGCCCATCGAATATGTGCAGATCCCGGCCAGTGCCGCGCTCGGCATCATCTTCTTCGCCGAGACGCCGACAGCGGCGCTGCTCTGGGGGACGCTGATCATGCTGGCCGCGACCCTTTATGTCGCGCGCAGCGCGGGGCGCTGACGGCACGCGGATTGCTGATAAGGCCTGCACCGCCCGAGTCGGCGGCCAAGCAACGCCTGGAGACGTCCGTTGATGCACAAGATTTGGGCAGGCCTGCTTCTGGGCGCTGCCATGCTTGCACCCGCCATGGCCGCCGCACAGGAACCGGTGCGCATGATCCTCAACTGGCGGCTGGAGGGGCCGAACGCACCCTTCTTCCTGGCGGAGGATCGCGGCTTCTTCCGGGAGGAAGGGCTCTCGGTGCGGCTCGACCCGGGCGAGGGCAGTTCCGCGCCCATCGGGCGCATCGCGGCCGGCACCTACGATGCGGGCTTCGGCGACCTGAACACCATGATCGAATTCACCGCCCGCCAGCCGGAGCGCCGGGTGGTGGCCGCGATGGTGCTCTATACGCGCCCGCCCATGGCGGTGGTCAGCCTGGCGCGCGCCAACATCACCCGCCCGCAGGATCTGATCGGCCGGCGGGTGGGCGCGCCGCAGAATGATACGGGCTTTCGCCTGTTCCCCGCCTTCGCCACCTTCACCGGCATCGACCCGGGCCGGGTGAACTTCCAGGCCGTGGCACCAACGCTGCGCGAGACGCTGCTGGTGCGCGGCGATGTGGAAGCGGTGACCGGCTTCGATTCCACCGTCTGGTTCGCGCTGAAGGGCCTCGGCGTGCGGCGGGAAGATGTGCGCTTCATGTACTACGGCGATCACGGGGTGGATGTGCTGTCCAACTCGATCCTGGTCTCGACCGAGATGGCCGAACGCCGGCCGCTTGTGGTGGCCGCGCTGACCCGCGCCATCACCCGCGGCTGGATCGAAGCCATCCGCGACCCGCGCGCCGCCGTGGCCCACATCACAAGGCGCGAACCGTTGATCAGCGGCGAGCTGGAAGTCGAACGACTGCAATGGGTGATCGACAATCAGATCGCCACACCCGAAGCTCGCGCCCATGGGATCGGGCATGTCGAACCGGCGCGCCTCGAACGGGCGATCGGCATCGTGGCGCAGGGTTTTGGCCTGCCCCGCGTGCCGGCGCCGGCCGAGATCCTGACCGACCGCTTCCTGCCCGCCGCCGACCTTCGTCGTATTCGTTGAGGAGAGACCCTGATGCAAATCGCCCGTCGCAGCCTGCTCGCCACCGGCCTTGCCCTGCCCTTCATCCAGCCCGCCCGCGCGCAGACCGCGCTGCGCTTCAGCCTCGACTGGGCGCTGCAGGGCAACCACGCCATGTGGGCGCTGGCCGAGGATCGGGGCATCTATCGCCGCGAACAGCTGGCCGTCCGCATGGACCGCGGCTTCGGCTCGGGCGATGCGCTGACCAAGGTGGCCTCCGGCGCCTATGATGTGGGCTTCGCGGATTTCTCCGGCGCGGTGAAGTTCAACGCCGAGAACCCGGCCAATCGCCTGGTCATGCTCTATCCGGTGTTCGACCGCACGGCGGCCGCCCTGGTCACGCTGCGCGGCCGGCGGATCGACAAGCCGCAGGATGTGGCCGGCCGCAGCCTGGGCGCGCCCGAGGGCGAGGGCTCGCGCCTGCTGTTCCCGGCCTTCGCCCGCGTCGCCGGGATCGATGCCGGCGGCGTGCGCTGGACCTCGATGGCCGCCAACCTGCGCGATACCATGCTGCGCACCGGCCAGGTGGATGCGGTGACGGGCTTCCTGTTCACCGTCCACTTCAACCTGGTCGGGCTCGGCATCGCCGAGGACCAGATCCTCGGCTGGCCCTATGCGGAGAATGGCCTCGACATCTACGGCTCGGGCGTCTTCGTCCGCGCCGAATGGCTGGAGCGCAATGGCGAGACGGCCAGCCGCTTCGTCCGCGCCTCGGTCGAGGGGCTGAAGGCGCTGCTGAACGACGTCCCCGGCGGCATGGCCGCGCTGAAGCGCCGCGAGCCGCTGTTCGACGAGGCGCTGGAGGCCCGCCGCTTCGCCATGACGCGCGACCGCGCCATGCTAACGCCGAACAGCCGCGCCAATGGCCTCGGCCATCTGGACATGGCGCGCGCCCGCACGCTGGTGCAGGTGAATGCCGAGGCGCTGGGCGTGGCCAACCCGCCCGCCGCCGAGACGATGTTCACCGACCGCTTCCTGCCGCCGCGGAGCGAGCGCATGATCTGACGCGATGCGCCAGATCCTGACCGGGGCGCGGGTGCTGGCACCCGACGCCCTCTCCGCCCCCCCTCTCGACCTGCTGCTGGAGGGCGATCGGATCGCAGCCCTGCTGCCGCCCGGCACCAGGGTGGCGGATGCCGTGCCCTTCGATGCCGGCGGGCGGCTGGTCATCCCCGGCCTGGTGAATGGCCACACCCACAGCCATGGCGGACTGGCCAAGGGCAGCGGCGACAAATGGGACCTTGCTGCCCTGCTGACCCATGGCGGCTGGATCGGTGGCGGGCGCAACCTGGACGATAAGCGCCTGTCCACGCTGCTGAACGCCGTCGAGAACCTGAAGAAGGGCTGCACCGCCGTCTATGATCTGCCGGTCGAGGTGCCCGCCCCCACGCCGGATGGACTGATGGCCATGGCCGAGGCCTATCAGACCGTCGGGCTGCGCGCCGTGCTGGCGCCGATGGTCGCCGACCTCACCTTCTTCCAGGCCACCCCGGGCCTGATCGAGGCGCTGCCCGAGAAGCTGCGCGCCCGCGCCGCCGCGATGCAGGCAGCCCCCCTGCAAACCACCCTGGACGCGGTGGCCGATGCGGTGGCGGGCTGGCGGTATCCGCAGGTGCAGCTTGGCATCGGCCCCACCATCCCGCTGCACGGCACGGATGAATTCCTGCGCGCCTGCCGCAAGCTCTCGGCGCGGCTTGGCCTGCCCATGCAGACCCATGTGGCCGAGGCGCGCTACCAGGCGGCGGCGGGCGCCATCCGCTACGATGGCGCCACGCTGCTCGAGCATATGGACCGGCTCGGCCTGGTCGGGCCCTGGTTCAGCGTGGCGCATGGCGTCTGGCTGACGGACTCGGACCTTGCGCTGCTGGCGGCGCGCGGGGCGGGCATCAGCCACAATCCGGGGGCGAATATGCGCCTGGCGTCCGGCATCGCGCCGGCGCGGCGGGCGATTGCCGCCGGCGTCACGCTCGGCATCGGCACCGATGGCTCCTCCTCGTCCGACAATCAGAACATGTTCGAGTCGATGCGCCTGGCCGCCTTCGCCTCCCGCCTGTGGGAGGATGCGGCGGAGGATGATTGGCTGGGCACGGCCGAGACGGTCCAGCTGGCCACCACCGGCTCGGCGGCGCTGCTCGGCATCGATGCCGGCGTGATCGCGCCGGGCAAGCTGGCCGATTTGGTGCTGCTCGACCTCGACCATGTGAATTGGGCGCCCTTCAATGATGCGGCGAACCAGCTGGTCTGGACCGAGGATGGCAGCGCCGTGACCGATGTGATGGTCGGCGGCGCCTGGAAACTGCGCGACCGGCGCGTGCTGGGCCTGGACGAGGCGAAGCTGGCGCGCGACGCCAACGAAGCCGCCCAGCGCCTGCGCGAAGCCAATGCGGGTCTGCGCGCCTTCGCCCACGAGCTGGCGCCCCACGTCGCCTGCCATTGCCGCGCCTTGTCGCAAGGTTGGACCCGGTCGCGGCGCCTGCTGCGCGCGGAATAGAAGGACGATCGAGGATGCTGCTGAAGGATCGCGTGGCGGTGGTGACCGGCCCCGCCAAGGGCATGGGCGCGGCCTGCACCCGGCTGCTGGCGGAACACGGCGCCGACCTTGCACTGGTCGGCCGCGACACGGCGGCGATCGAGCCGGTGGCCGCCGAGGTGCGCGCCATGGGCCGACGCGCCGAGATTTTTGGCTGCGACCTGATGGACGCGACGAGCGTGGACGCGATGGCGGCCGCGGTGCTGGCAGCTTTCGGCCATTGCGATGCGCTGGTGAACATCGCCGGCGGGCGCGGGCCGCTCGGCAAGACATTCTGGGAAACCACGCCGCAAGAGTTCGATGAGATCCTGCGGCTGAACGTCACCGGCTGCTTCCTGACCATGCGCGCCTTCGCCCCCGGCATGATCGCCCGCAAGTCGGGCAAGATTGTCAATGTCGGCGGCACCTTCGGCATGCGCGGGCGCGCCGGGCGCAGCGCCTATTCCGCCAGCAAATGGGGGCTGCGCGGGCTGACGAAATCGGCCGCGCTGGAACTCGGCCCGCACAATATCAACGTCAATGTCGTGGCACCCGGCATGGTCGAGGGCGACCGGTTCGAGAATGTGCTGGCGACGATGGCGCGCAAGGAAGGCATCGGCATCGACGCGGCGCGCACCAGGCATGCCAGCGAATATGCGCTGCGGCGCATCAGCACGGATGTGGATGTGGCGAATGCGGTGCTGTTCTTCGCCTCCGACCTGGCGCGGCAGACCACGGGGCAGGATTTCTGCGTCGATGGCGGGTGGGTGATCTGAGATGAGCGCGGAGCCGATCCTGGCCGACCTGCTGATCACCGGCGGCACGGTGGTGAACGAAACCGGGCGCTTCGCCGCCGATGTGGCGGTGAAGGACGGGCTGGTGGCCTGGCTCGGCCACCCTGCCTTCGCCCCGCAAGCCCGGCAGACGCTGGACGCACGCGGCCGCTTCGTGATCCCGGGTGCCATCGATGTGCACACGCATATCCGCGAGCCGGGGATGACCCGGAAGGAGGATTGGACCACCGGCACCCGCGCCGCCGCCGCCGGTGGCGTGACCACGATCTTCGACATGCCGAACACCGAACCGGCGATCGCCACGGTCGCGGCGCTGGAGGCGAAGAAGCAGGCCGCTGCCCACCAGGCGATGGTGAATTACGGCCTGTACGGCATTCTCGACGAACGCTCGCTCGACCATCTGGGCGCGCTGGCCGAGGCGGGTGTCATCGGCTTCAAGCTGTTCCTCGGCAACACCACCGGCAACAACCCCGCCCCCAATGATGGCGCCGTGCTGGAGGGTTTTGAGATCCTGGCCGGCCTCGGCCTGCGCTGCGCGATCCATGCCGAGAATTCGCCCATGCTGTTCTGGCGCGAGAACCGCATGAAGGCGGCCGGGCGCGACGATGAATTCGCGCATCTCTCGGCGCGCGCCGACATCGTGGCGATCGAGAGCCTCCATCGTTCCATCGTGCTCAGCGAATGGACCGGGGCGCGCATCCACATCGTGCATGAGAGCTGCATGCGCTCCATCCCCATCATCCGCGACGCCAAGGCGCGGGGCGTGCCCATCACGGTGGAGACCTGCCCGCAATATGTGCTGATCGCCGCCGAGGATCTGACCGGCGACAAGGGCCGCGTCGCGCGCCTCAACCCGCCGATCCGCGAAGGCCGCCAGCGCGGGCCGATCCTGGAGGCGCTGCTGGATGGCACCATCGACATCCTCGGCACCGACCATGCGCCGCACGCCATGGCCGAAAAACAGCAGCCGAGCTTCTGGGACAATGCCTGCGGCTTCCCGGGTGTCGAGACCAGCATGCGCCTGATGCTGACCCTGGTGCATCAGGGCCGCATGACGATGGAACAATATGTGCGCATGGCGGGTGCGGCGCCGGCGCGCGCCTTCGGCCTCTATCCGCGCAAGGGCGTGGTGCAGCCGGGCGCCGATGCCGACCTGGTGGTGGTGGACCCGACAAAGGCGGGCGAGATCCGCGGCGCCGAGTTGCACAGCCTGCGCAGCCGCTTCACCCCCTTCGAAGGCATGGCGACGGTGGGCGCGCCCATCGCCACCATCGTGCGCGGGCGGATCGTGATGCAGGATGGGGTGGTGCAGGACGCGCCCGGCTGGGGCCGGATGGAGCGGCCCGAGATGCCGCCCCCCGCCCCGCGCAACCTGGCCACCACCACGCAAGCCATCCTGCGGCCCGACCACCGGCCCTGGTAGTCGCCGCTACCGAATCGGCGGCGCGTACATCAGCCCGCCGCGGGTCCAAAGATCGTTCAAGCCCCGCGACAGGCCGATCGGCGTGTTGCGGCCGAGATGCCGCTCAAAAATCTCGCCATAATTGCCGACCGCCTTGATGGCATTGTAGGCCCAGCGCCGGTCGAGCCCCATGAAGGGCCCATGCTCGCCCGAGACCCCCAGCAGGCGCCGCACTTCCGGCCGCTCGCTGGCCAGCATCTGGTCGACATTGGCCTGGGTCACGCCCAGCTCCTCCGCCTCGATCAGCGCGAAGACGGTCCAGCGGACGATGTCGAACCATTGGTCGTCGCCATGGCGCACCGCGACCGCCAGCGGCTCCTTCGAGATGATGTCGGGCAGCACCACATGCTCGGCCGGGTTGGGCAGCGCGCTACGGATGCCGGCCAGCTGGCTGGCATCGGTGGTGAACACGTCGCAGCGGCCGGATTGATAGGCGATGCGCGTCTCGTCATTCTGCTCGAACACCACGGGGCGGATGGCCACGCGGTTGCTGCGCGCCCAATCGGCCAGGTTGAGTTCGTTGGTGGTGCCCGAGGTGACGCAGAAGGTGGCGCCATCCAGCTGCACCGCGCGCGTCACATTCAGCGACCGGCGCACGAGGAAGCCCTGGCCATCGTAGAAGTTCACCGCCGTGAAGTTCAGCCCGTTCGCGGTATCGCGCGACTGGGTCCAGGTGGTGGTGCGGGGCAGCACGTCGATCTGGCCCGATTGCAGCGCCGGCAGCCGCGCCGCCGAGGTCAGCACCACCCAGCGGACCTTGCTGGCATCGCCCAGCGCCGCGGCGGCAATGGCGCGGCAGGTATCGGCTTCCAGCCCGGTATAGACGCCGCGGCTATCCATCAGCCCGAAGCCCGGCGCGCCGGGATGGGCGCCGCAATCGATGGCACCCTTGGCGCGCACCGAGGCCAGGGTCGGCCCTGCCGTGGCCATGGTCTGCGCGCTGGCCGCGCCGCCCAGCAGCAGCAGCGCCGCCGCCGTGATGATCCGAAGCATGTTCCTCTCCCCTTCCGTTGGCCGGCTTGTCGGCGCAGCCTGACCGCTCGCCCGACATGGGGCAAGGGAGGAGCGGCCGATGGACCTTGAGAACAGCCTGTTCCTTGCCATCAGGGTCCTGATGGTGCTGCTGTGCCTGGCGGCGGCAGGGGCGGCGCTGCGGCGCCTGGTCGTGCTGCGCCAGCCGGTGCTGTGGATGATGCTGGCGGTGCTGCTGGTCGGTGCCATCGAGGCCGGGCTGGATGCGCGGGCGAATGTGCTGCTGCGCCCGGCCGATCCAATCGCGCTGCAAAGCTGGCTCTGGCTGGCCTTCGACCTGGCGGTGCCGCTGTTGGCGCTGCTGGCATTGCAGGCGATGGGCCAGCGCGACCGGGCGCTGGCCGAACTCCAACGCCTGGCCACCACCGATCCGCTGACTGGCCTGCCGAATCGGCGCGGCTTCCTGGCGCAGGCCCAGGCAATGCTGGCGAGCGCCCGCCGGGTGGGGCAGCCGGTGGCCCTCGCGGTGCTGGATATCGACCGGTTCAAGCTGGTGAACGACCATCATGGCCATGCCGCGGGGGATGCGGTGCTGGGCGGGGTGGCGCGATCCATGCGCGCTGCGCTGCGCAAGGATGACATGCCCGGCCGCTGGGGCGGCGAGGAGTTCGTCCTGTTGCTGCCCGGCGTCGATGCGCCGGGCGCGGCGAAGCTCGTCGAACGGCTGCGCGCCTCGGTCAGCGCGGATGTCGCGCACCCGGCTGGCGGCGGCACGCGCCTGACCCTGTCGGCCGGGATCGCCACGATCGGTGGCGGCACCAGCGAGGAAGCGATGGCGGCCGCGCAGGAAGCCGCCGACGCGGCGCTCTATCGCGCCAAGGAAGCCGGCCGGGACAGGGTGGAACTGGCCGGCTGACGCCCTGCCTCAGCCGTCCTGAAGGAAGGGCCGGGCCGCTGCCAGCACCGGTCCGCAGGCCGGTGCGGCGTCACCCAGGACCGCCTCAGCCCGGGTCGTACCGGTCCAGACCCCAAAAGCCTGGCTGATCGCCCAGATCGGGTCTTCGGCGGCGCGCGCGACCAGGCGCGGGGCGGCGGCGGTGGCGCAATCGCCCACCTGCTGCACCAGCGCGGCCGGCGCGCGGGCCGCTTCCATCCGGCCGGCGATGTCGGCCTGGATCGGCCCGAGCAGGAAGGTGGCGACCAGCCAGGCGATGAGGGTCTCGAACATCTCAGGCGGTCCGGCGGCCAAAGGCCAGCGCATAGGCCAGCCCGGCCAGGCCCAGCAACGCCAGCAGCGCGGTGGCCGCGCGGGACGCGATGGCAGTGCTGGCCTCGCCGGCCAGCAGGGCGGGCAGATGCGCCAGCGCCGAGCCGCCGCCCATCAGCGCCAGCGCCGCAATGGCCACGCCGATGCCGGCGGCGACAAAAGGCTGCCGAACGAAGGAGGCGCCGACCGCCAGGGCGCCCAGCACCGCCGGGATCAGCGCGGTGAAATGCACCGGCCCGGCCGGCAGCAGATAGCCCGCCGCGCCCACCATGATCAGCGCCACGCCGAGCAGGCGCAGCGTGCGGCCGACGCAGGAGAGGTTCCAGAAGGCTTTCAGCATGAAGGTAACCCCCAAAATCGCGGCCGGGGCCGCGGTGGAGGTCCGACATCGCACGCCAGGAGGCGCGCCAGAGGGGCCCGGACCGTTGCCGAGGCAGGTGGCCCTGTCGGCGGGTCGGATCAAGGCCGCGCGGTTGCGCCCTGCTGCGCAACGCGCAAAGCTTCACCCCCTGCCCTGTCAGCGAGGTTCCCATGCGTCGCCGCACCCTGCTCACCGGCCTTGCCGCCGCCCCCTTGATGGCTCCCCCTCTCGCCGGCCCCGCGCTCGCCCAGGGCGATGCCGCGCACACGCTGCGCTACGCGGCGCAGGCCGATGTCACCGCGCTCGATCCCATGTCCACCACCAGCTATGGCGTGCGCAACCACGGCCATATGTGCTGGGACACGCTGTATGGGCCGGATACCGACTTCATCATGCGCCCGCAGCTGGCCGAAGGGCATACGGTGGATGCGGACGGGCTGGTCTGGAGTTTTGCGCTCCGCCCGGGGATCCGCTTTCATGATGGCGAGCCGATCCGCGCCGCCGATGCCGTCGCCTCCATCCGCCGCTGGTGGGCCCGCGACACGCTGGGCCAGACGCTGCGCGACCGCACCGCCGAGATGCGCGTGCTGGATGATCGCCGCTTCGAGATCCGGCTGCGCAGCCGCTTCGGCCCGATGCTGGAAGCGCTGGGCAAGCCCTCCTCCTACCCCTGCTTCATTTTCCCCGAGCGCTTCGCCACTGTGGACCCGGCGCGGCCCTTCACCGAGGTGGTGGGCAGCGGCCCCTATCGGTTCGTGGCGGCCGAGCGCCTGTCGGGCGCGCGCAGCGTCTATCAGCGCTTCGCCGAGTATGTGCCGAACCCGCGCGCCCCGTCGCTGCTGGGCGGCGCCAAGATGGCGCATCTGGAGCGCGTCGAATTCCGCTGGATGCCGGATGTCGGCACCGTCGCCGCGGCGCTGCAGGCCGGCGAGATCGATTGGTGGGAACAGGTGGCGCCCGACCTGCGGCCGCTGCTGCGCCGGCACCGCGATATCGTGCTGGAACGCGTCGATGCCTTCGGCCTGATGGCGCATCTGCGCTTCAACCACCTGCACGCGCCCTTCGACGACCCCGCCAAGCGCCGCGCCCTGCTGCGCAGCGTCCGCCAGGCGGAATTCATGACCAGCATCATGGGCAATGACCGCAGCCTCTGGTCGGATGGCGTCGGCGCCTTCCCCACCAGCTCGCCGCTGGCCAGCAATGAGGGGGTGGGCGCCATGGCCGGCCCGGCCGACTTCGCCGGCGCCCAGGCGGCGCTGCGGGCCGCCGGCTATGCGAACGAACCGGTAACGGTGCTGCACCCGACCGACGTCGTGAACAATAATGCGCTGACCACGGTGCTGACCGACACGCTGAAGCGCAGCGGCCTGAATGCCGAAAGCGCGACCAGCGACTGGGGCACGGTCCTGCAACGCCGCGCGCGGCAGGATGCGCCGGCCCAGGGCGGGTGGAATGCGCTGATCGTGCTGTTCGGCGGCGTCGATCTCGGCAATCCGGGCGTGCATCCGCTGCTGCGTGCCAATGGTCGCCAGGGCTGGTTCGGCTGGCCGACCAGCGCGCCGCTGGAGGCGATGCGCGAGGAATGGCTGGACGCGCCCGACATGGCCGCCCAGCAGGCGATCGCGCGGCGCATCCAGGCGCAATTCTGGCAGGATCTGCCCTGGATCCCGCTCGGCCAGTATTTCATCGACAGCGCCTGGCGCCGCGGCCTGACCGGTATCCAGAAGGGCATGACGCTGCCGATCAATGTCCGGCGCGGCTGAGGCGCGGCGCCCGCCACGAATGAACGAAAAGTAATGCTTTGGTTAGGATATGAACATGACAATCAGGTTGCCGCTGCCGCTTCCAAATCTGTAAGGTTCAAACCGGCGTTGGGGGGCGCTGCAACCGGAGACGCCGTATGGTGAAGGTTACCGCTATTCTTCGGCCCGCCGGGCCGGAGTTCCCCTGCATCATGCCCCAATCCCCCCTGGCCGAGGCCTGCCGCCTGATCGCGCGGGCGCGGGCCTGCGCCGTGCTGGTCACCGACAAGACCGGACGCCTGCTCGGCATGATCACCGAATCCGACATTGTGCGCCTGGTCGCCGAGCGAGCCATGGGCATCCGCGGCCTGGCGGTGGAGGAGGTGATGGGCGCGCCCATCACCGCCCTGCAGCCCGACAATTCGGTGCAGGATGCCATCCACATGATGGAGGGCACGGCGCTGCGCCACCTGCCCGTCTGCTCCGCCGAGGGGCATCTGCTCGGCGTGGTCGCGCGTCGCGACCTGCACGGCGCGCCGGCGCTGTTGAGCTGAGCCGACCGGCTCAGCCGAGCTTCTGCTTCAACACCTCGTTGACCAGGGCGGGATTCCCCTTGCTCTGCATGGCCTTCATGGTCTGGCCCACGAAATAGCCGAACAAGGTTACCTTGCCGGCGCGATACTGCGCCAGCTGGTTCGGGCTGGCGGCCAGCACTTGGTCCACCGCCGCCTCGATCGCCGAGGTGTCGGTCACCTGGGTTAGGCCGCGCTCGGCCACGATCTCCGGGGCACCGCGCCCGGTCTCGAACATGATCTCCAGCACATCCTTGGCGATCTTGCCGTTGATGGTGCTGTTCGCGATCAGGTCCAGCAGCGCGCCCAAGGAAGGCGCGGTGACCGGGCTGTCGGCCACGCCAAACCCGCGCTTGTTCAGATGGGCGAAGACGTCGCCGGTCAGCCAATTGGCCACCATCTTGGCGTCGCGGCCGGCGGCCACGGCCTCGAAATAGGCGGCCGTCTCCCGCTCCAGCGTCAGCACATGCGCGTCATAGGGCGAAAGCCCCATCGCCACGTAGCGCGCGCGCCGCGCATCAGGCAGTTCCGGCAGGCTTTCCTTCAGCGCCTCGACCCAGGCGGCATCGAGCACCAGCGGGGGCAGGTCGGGGTCGGGGAAGTAGCGGTAATCATGCGCGTCTTCCTTGCTGCGCATGGAGCGCGTGACGCCGCGCTGCGTATCGAACAGGCGGGTTTCCTGCTCCACCGTGCCGCCGGATTCCCACAGCTCGATCTGGCGGCGCGCCTCGGCCTCGACCGCCTGCATCACGAACTTCACGCTGTTGACGTTCTTCACCTCGCAGCGCGTGCGATAGGCTTCGCCCGATTTGCGCACGCTGACATTGACGTCGGCGCGCATGCTGCCCTCGTCCATATTGCCGTCGCAGGTGCCGAGGTAGCGGAGAATCTGCCGCAGCTTCGCCAGATAGACGCCGGCTTCCTCGGGGCTGCGCAGATCGGGCTCGGAGACGATCTCCATCAGCGCCACGCCGGAGCGGTTGAGGTCGATGAAGCTCTTTTGCGGGTGCTGGTCATGCAAGGATTTACCGGCATCCTGCTCCAGGTGCAGGCGGGTGATGCCGATGGTCTTGGTGGTGCCGTCGGACAGCGTGATCTCCACCGCGCCCTCACCCACGATCGGGTGGGCGAATTGGCTGATCTGATAGCCCTGCGGCAGGTCGGCGTAGAAATAGTTCTTGCGGTCGAAGCGCGACCAGAGATTGACCTTGGCCTTCAGCCCGAGCCCGGTGCGCACCGCCTGCGCCACGCATTCGGCATTCACGCGCGGCAGCATCCCCGGGAAGCCGGCATCGATGAACGACACCTGGCTGTTCGGCTCGGCGCCAAAGGCGGTGCCGGCGCCGCTGAACAGTTTTGACTGCGACGTCACCTGGGCGTGGACTTCCAGGCCGCAGACGATTTCCCAGGGGCCGGTGGTGCCCTCGATCGTGAAGCTCATGCCCGCATCCCCGGCAGCGCGCTGAATTTGGCCGCGCGTTCGATCGCGGCGCCGACGGCAAACACCGTCTCCTCGTCAAAGGCCCGGCCGATCACCTGCAAGCCCAAGGGCAGCCCCTGCGCATCGAGCCCCGCGGGTACCGCCAGGCCGGGAAGCCCGGCCAGGTTCGCCGTCACGGTGAAGACGTCGTTCAGGTACATGGTCACCGGGTCGTCCTGCTTCTCATCGATCCCGAAGGCGGCCGAGGGCGTGGCGGGCGTGACGATGGCGTCCACCCTCTCCCAGGCCTGCTCGAAGTCGCGGCGGATCAGCGCGCGCACCTTCTGGGCCTTCAGGTAGTAGGCGTCGTAATAGCCCGCACTCAGCACATAGGTGCCGATCAGGATGCGCCTTCGCACCTCGGCGCCGAAGCCGGCGGCGCGGGTGCGTTCATACAGGTCGCGCAAATCGCTGCCCGGCTCGGTCACGCGGGCGCCGAAGCGCACGCCATCATAGCGCGCCAGGTTGGACGAAGCCTCGGCCGGGGCGACGATATAGTAGGTCGGCAGCGCATATTTGGTGTGCGGCAGGCTGATATCGACCAGCGTCGCGCCCTGGTCGCGCAGCCAATCCAGCCCCTGCTGCCACAGCGCCGCGATCTCGGGCGCCAGGCCATCCAGCCGATATTCCGCCGGCACGCCGATGCGCAGCCCCTTCACCCCCTGGGCGCAGGCGGCGCGGAAATCCGGCACGGGCAGGTCGGCGCTGGTGGCATCGCGCGGGTCGAAGCCGGCCATGGAGCCGAGCAGGATGGCGCAATCCTCGACCGTGCGCGCCACCGGCCCCGCCTGGTCCAGCGAGCTGGCAAAGGCCACGATCCCGAAGCGCGAGCAGCGCCCATAGGTCGGCTTGATGCCGGCAATGCCGCAGAAGCTGGCCGGCTGGCGGATGGAGCCGCCCGTGTCGGTGGCCGTGGCGCCCAGTGCCAGCCGCGCCGCGACGGCCGCCGCCGAGCCGCCCGAGGAGCCGCCCGGCACCAGCCGCGTCCCGGGGTCGTTCGTGCGCCGCCAGGGATTCTCGACCGGCCCCGCCGCGGAGGTGGTGTTGGCCGAGCCCATGGCGAATTCGTCGAGATTGGCCTTGCCCAGGAACACCGCCCCGTCGCGCAGCAGCTGCGCGGTGACCGTGCTTTCATAGGGCGGCACGAAGCCCTTCAGGATCCGGCTGCCGGCCGTGGTCTCCACGCCCGCGGTGCAGAACAGATCCTTGATGGCGAGCGGAATGCCCTCCAGCGGCCCCGCCTGCCCGGCGGCGCGGCGCGCATCGCTGGCGCGCGCGGCTGTCATCGCCGCATCGGCGGTGACGGTGATGTAGGCGTTCAGCTGCGGGTTCAGCTCAGCGATGGCGGCCAGATGCGCCTCGGTCAGCGCCACGCTGCTGGTGGCACCCGCGGCCAGCGCATCCAGCGCGCCGGCGAGCGTGAGGTCGGTCGGGCGCATCATTCCACCACCTTCGGCACGCCGAAATATTCGCCCTGGCGATCGGGCGCATTGGCCAGCACCGCATCCGCGATGCCGCCATCGGTGACCAGGTCAGGGCGCAGCGGCCGCGCCGCGGTGGCGCCGGGGCTGCCGCCGGCCATCGGCTCCACGCCCTTCGTGTCCACGGCCTGCAATTGCTCGATCCAGCCGAGGATGCCGTTCAGCTCGGCTTGCGTCTGCGCCACCTCCGGCTCCTCCAGCCGGATGCGGGCCAGGGCGGCGATGCGCCGCACGGTCGCGGGATCAAGGGACAAGGGCAATTCCTTGGGCGGGAAGGGTTTGCGCGGATAATGGGCGCGGACCATAACGGCGGCCATGCGCATCCACAACATGGCGGAGCTTCGGGCCGCGCTGCCCCGGCACACGCGGCTGATCGGGATCGACCCGGGCACGCGGGTGCTGGGGGTGGCGCTGTCCGACGTGACGCTGATGCTGGCCAGCCCCTATGGCGCCATCCCGCGCGGCAAGCTGGCGCCCATCGCCGCCGAACTCGCGCGGATCGCGCGGAAGGAGGAGGCGGGCGGGCTGGTCGTCGGGCTGCCCTTGTCGATGGATGGCAGCTTCGGCCCGGCCGCCCAGGCCGCCAAGGATTTTGGGCTGGCGCTGGCCGAGGCGGCGGGCCTGCCGGTGGCCTTCTGGGATGAGCGGCTTTCCTCGGCGGCGGTGAACCGCGCCATGATCGCGGCCGACATGACGCGCGCGCGGCGGGCCAAGACGGTGGATGCGGCGGCGGCGGCCTATATGCTTCAGGCGGCCCTGGATGCCAGCCGACGCGCGTCGCGCGACGTCACGGAACCGGTTGAATGGTAACTTCGGCCAGCGGCACCTCTTCGCCGTCGCATGTGAGGACGATGAGCTGCAGGGTCGCGGCATGTGCCGTGAGGGGTACGTGAACCTCGAACCGGGCTGCCCGAGCGCGCTCATCCGATGGATGCAAGCGTGCGAATAGTGGGCTCTCCAGACCGTGCCGCCCTATAAAGCGAGGACCACCTATGAGGTCAAAGCGAGGACCACCTATGAGGTCGAGTACCACCGCGGCGACCTGCTTGCCCTCTGCAACCAAGAGTGCGCCAGCGATTAGAATGTTACCGCCTACTTCTTTCCTCTCCCGGAAAGAAGGTCGAAAAGGAATCAATGCCAGGACGAAGGATGGTAGCCTCAAGAGGGTGGTTGTGACAACGAACTCGATGGGCGACAGTGAGGGGTCGATGTTTGCCACCGCCGGAAAGAGGACGCGTCCCGCCGAGAGGTTCGCGTACATTTGCGCCTGCAACATCGCTGTCCGACGGTTCGCATGGTTGAGGCGGCGCAGCTGTGCATCGGCGCCAAGCCCAGCGAGGACCGTTCCGAGGTTTCGCTCTAAGTGAAAGCGACGGTTGGCGTCAAGAGCAAGCGCTTGGATTGTCTCTTGTCCCGCTGTGAACCCGTTCAGCAGCTCGGCCGCCAGAGCTTCGGGTGGCCGACGCGCGAAGCCGCGACCCGAGAAGTTGGCATGCAGCGCGGCGTCCGTACCCCCAGGCACCAGCCAGCCCGGACCGCCAAAGCGGCCATAAACAAAGACAGGGCGACAGCGTGCGAGCGCCTTTTGCACGGTGTGGCCGATACTTATAACCGCGTCATGCGTGTCGATGAGCTCAACGTCGACAAGACGCTGGTGGCCATGGTCACCAATGCGGGTGACCTCGACGCCGCGACCCTCCACAATTTCTAGCGCAAGCTCAAGCTCGAAGGAGCTATGGTTACTTACGGCCAACAGCCGCTTCAGCTTCAGGGGTGGCGACAGTGGCCGCACAAACCACTCTGTTGGCAGGCTGTTCGGCAGAACCATTCGCCGCTGTTCACCAGGTACAGACGCCGACTGCGCAGCAAGATTTTCTTCCGAGTTGAAGATGAGGCGATCCGCCGCGTCACTGAGAAATGCCAGCGCCTCCAAAGGTTCGAACGGGGACAGCGAAGAAAGCACGAGGTGGCGGAAGGCAACACCATGCTGCACTAAAGCCAAGACATAAGCGGGCCAATGCTGCCCCCAGACAAGGTCTACCGCCGCGGGAAGGCCGCCTGGCAGCCCAGGCGCAAAAAGATCTACAACCGGAACCCCTCGGTTCGCCGCAATCGAGGCCATCGGATCGCATATTTTGCACGCCGCAATTCTCGCGTCGACTCCAGCCCGCCGAAAAACATCGGCAATATCCAAAGCTACGAGCGGGCTACCTGTCAATCCGTCGAAATATACATTGGTCAGAAGTACAGAATGGATCCGCGCCTCGGCAAGTATTTCTTCTAGCATCAGAAATTTTTTTCCTGCTGACTTTCGTTTGACGGTTCTATTTTACGACAAGCTGCCGTTCGCCGGCAACCTGGCATCGGCGCGTTGCAGGGCACGTGCGCTGCGCGTAGCTTAGCTTATCATGCTGCCCTTCCCCCACCGCCACCTTCTCGCGATCGAGGGCCTCGAGCCCCCCTACATCGCCGATCTGCTGGACCTCGCCGAGAATTACGCCCTGCTGAACCGCCAGGGCAAAACCCAGCGCGACCTGCTGCGCGGCCGCACGCTGATCAACCTGTTCTTCGAGGACAGCACCCGCACCCGCACGAGCTTCGAGTTGGCCGGCAAGCGGCTGGGCGCCGACATCGTGAACATGTCCGTCTCGACCTCCAGCGTGAACAAGGGCGAGACCTTGCTGGACACGGCCAGCACGCTCAACGCCATGAACACCGACCTGCTGGTGATCCGCCACGGCCAGTCCGGCGCGCCGGCGCTGCTCAGCCAGAAGGTGGAGGCGGCGGTGATCAATGCCGGCGACGGCACCCATGAACACCCGACCCAGGCGCTGCTGGACGCGCTGACCATCCGCCGCCGCAAGGGCAGGCTGGAGGGGCTGACGGTCGCCATCTGCGGCGATGTGCTGCATTCCCGCGTGGCGCGCAGCAACATCCATTTGCTGCTGGCCATGAATGCGCGGGTCCGCGTGGTCGGCCCGCCCACGCTGATCCCGGCCGAGGCCGCGCGCCTGGGTGTCGAGGTGCATCACAGCATGCGGACGGGCCTGGCCGACGTTGACGTGGTGATGATGCTGCGCCTGCAAAAGGAACGCATGACGGGCGGGCTGGTGCCCTCGGCGCGCGAATTCTTCCGCTTCTACGGGCTGGATGCCGAGAAGCTGGCCCATGCGAAGCCCGACGCCATCGTCATGCATCCCGGCCCGATGAATCGCGGCGTCGAGATCGACAGCGCCGTCGCCGACGACCCTGTCCGCAGCGTGATCGGCGAACAGGTGGAGATGGGGGTCGCCGTGCGCATGGCCGTGCTGGATGTGCTGGCACGCGGCCTGAAGCGGAACCACTGACGCCCGGTCAGAGCATCCGCCGCAGCAGCCCATCGCGCAGCCACAGCGTGTGGCGCAGCACCACGCCCAGATGCGCGGCCAGCGCCACGCCCAGCGCGATACCGCCAATCATGTGCAGCACCTGCCCCAGCTCGGCCAGCGCCTCCCACTTCCCGATCGGGTTCGGCAGCGCCACCAGCCCCGCCAGCAGCACGCCATAGCCGCCCGCCATCACATGGATGAAGCCGCTGATCGGCATGATCAGCATCGCCGCATACAGCGCCTGCTCGGCGCGGTGGACGATGCGCCGCTCGATCGCGGTCAGGGTCGGCGCCCAGGGTGGCAATTCGCCCATCCGCCGCACCTGGATGCGCGCCAGCGCCACCAGCAGCGCCACCAGCCCGATCGTCTTGTGCCAATTATAGATGTCGTCGCCGGACAGGCCGGCCACCTGCCCGCCTTCCTCCAGCCGGGTCATCACCAGGCCCGAGCCGATCTGAGCCGCGAACAGCACCACCACCAGCCAATGGAACAGCTTGGTCAGCGCCCCATAGCCGGCGGATGAGTTGAACAGCCGCACCCGCTGTCCTCAGAGCCTGTCAGTCAATCGAACTTGCGAAAGCATGCCCGCTGACATCGTTGGATTTCCTCCGGCAAATCCGCTGCTGGCGGGCATGCTTTCACAAACTCTCAGCCGGCTTTCTGGCTGTCGGCAAGGCCCTTGCCCATCATCAGGCCAAGCTCGCCCGGCCGGTCGCGGCATTCGCGCATGGTGCGATAGGGCACGGCGGTGATCTCGGCGATGAAGTTCAGCTTCTCGGCCGTGCCCAGCGCGTCGAAGCGCTTCGGGCGGTTGCGCCGCTCATACAGCGCCGCCACCGCCTGTACGGTGCGCACCGGCACGATGCTGAGCACCTGCACATGTTCGGGTGTGATGTCGGCCGCGATCAGGGTGCGGCTCGGGACCAGGAAGTTATTGCCCCCGCCCGGCTTGCCGGTGCCACTGCTCGTGCTGGCCGATTGCGGCCGCGTCGCGGCAAGCGGGGATGTCGTGGTCAGGTCGGCGGCCGGGAAATCCAGCTCGGCGCCATTCTCCTGCTCGATGTAGACCCGGTCGCCCTGGCATTCCAGAACCTTGCCGCTGCGCCGCCCGTCGCGGTGCCAGACAAGCTGTCCCACTGCGAACATGCCATTCTCCTTTTCGGCGGGCGGCTGCGCCCGGGCGCCCCTATGCCACGTCCTGCCGCCCGGGGCGAACGATTCCCCGGCCCAAGCCCGGCTGGCGGGACGGGCCCGCCCGTCTATAACTCTGCCATGGCCGATTTGCTGATCACCAATGTCCGCCTGCTCGACCCGGCGACGGGGCTCGATTCGCCCGGCGCGCTGCTGGTGCGCGATGGGATCATCGCCGATCTCGGCCCCGGGCTGTCGGCGCCGGAGGGTGCGAGGACGCTGGATGGCGGCGGCGCCTGCCTGGCCCCCGGCCTGGTCGACCTGCGCGCCGCGCTTGGCGAACCGGGCGCCGAGCATCGCGAGACCGTCGCCTCCGCGGCACTCGCCGCCGCCGCGGGCGGCATCACCACGCTCTGCGCCCTGCCCGATACCGACCCGGCCATCGATGACCCGGCGCTGGTGCAGTTCCTGATCCGCCGGGGCGAGCAGGCCGGCAGCCTGACCATCCTGCCCTATGCCGCCGCCACCGTCGGCTGCGAGGGCAAGGAGATGAGCGAGTTCGGCCTGCTGCGGGAATCCGGCGCCATCGCCTTCACCGATGGGCGGCGCGCCATCGCCGCGGCGCGCACCATGCGCATGGCGCTGTCCTATGCCCGCGCCTTCGGCACCTTCATCGTCCAGCACCCTGAGGACCCGTCGCTGGCCGCCGGCGGCGCCGCCACCGAGGGCGAGCGGGCGACCCGCATGGGCCTGCCCGGCATCCCCCAAGCCGCCGAGGCGATGATGGTGGCGCGCGACATCGCGCTGGCCCGCCTGACCGGCGGCCATGTGCATTTCGCCCATGTCAGCACGCTGGCCGCGCTCGACCTGATCCGCGCCGCGAAGCATGCGGGCCTGGCCGTCACCTGCGACACCGCGCCCCCCTATTTCGACCTGAACGAGACGGCGATCGGCGAATACCGCACCTATGCCAAGCTCTCGCCGCCGCTGCGCGCCGAGGCCGACCGGCTGGCGGTGGTGGCGGCGCTGGCGGATGGCACCATCGATGCCATCGCCAGCGACCATCAGCCGCGCGACGCCGATGACAAGCGCCTGCCCTTCGCCCAGGCCGAGGCCGGCGGGGCGGGCCTGGCCACGCTGCTCGGCGTCACGCTGGCGCGGGTGCATGGCGGCGATCTGCCGCTGCTGGCCGCGCTCGACCTGCTGACCGCCCGCCCCGCGCGGCTGCTCGGCCTGCAAGCGGGCCGCCTGGCCCCGGGCGCGCCCGCCGACCTGGTGCTGTTCGACCTGGAACGCGGCTGGCGCGTGGAGGCTGGCCGCCTGCCGGGCAAGGCCCAGAATACCCCCTTCGATGGGCGCGCCCTGGAAGGCCGCGTGATCGGGACCTGGAAGGCTGGGCGGCGGGTGTTCGGATGAGCCTGCTGCTTGGCGCCGTTCTGGGATATCTTTTGGGATCCGTGCCTTACGGGCTGTTGCTGACGCGCGCTGCCGGCCTTGGCGATATTCGCGCCATCGGCAGCGGCAGCATCGGCGCCACCAATGTGCTGCGCACCGGCAACAAGAAGCTGGCCGCCGCCACCCTGGTGCTGGATGCCGCCAAGGGCGCGGCCGCGATGCTCATCGCGCGGGCCCTTTGGGGTGAGGAGGCGGCGCTGGCGGCGGGCTTGGCCGCCATGGCCGGCCACAGCTTCCCGATCTGGCTGCGCTTCAAAGGCGGCAAGGGCGTGGCAACGGCGGCTGGCGTGCTGCTGGTCGCCGCCTGGTGGCTGGCACTGGCCGCGCTCGCCGCCTGGCTGGCGGTGTTCGCCACCACGCGCATCTCCTCGGCCTCGGCGCTTTCCACCTGCGCCGTGGCGCCACCTTTGGCCTTCATCCTCGGCGACCCGTCGCTCGGGCTGTTCTGCCTGGGCCTGGCCGCGCTGATCATCCTTCGGCACCGGCCGAACATCCAGCGGCTGCTGGCCGGCACCGAACCGCGCTTCGGCACCCGGAAATGACCGTGGCGGAGGCGCTGGCCCGGCTCCGCCTCGCCCGCACCGAGGGGATCGGCCCCCTCACCTTCCGCCGACTTCTTGACCGCTTCGGCGGTGCGCCAGCCGCCCTGGCCGCCCTGCCGCGCGACCGTCCCGCCCCGCCGACCGAAGAAGCGGCGGCGCGCGAGATGGCGGCGCTGGCCAAGCTCGGCGGCCGCTTCATCTTCCTCGATGACCCGGCCTACCCGCCGCTGCTGGCCCGGCTTGCGGATGCGCCGCCGGTGCTGGCGGTGCTGGGCGATGTCAGCCTGCTGGCCCGCCGCCAGGTCGGCATCGTCGGCGCCCGCAACGCGTCCGGCCCCGGGCGGCGCATCGCCGAGGAGCTGGCGGCCGGCCTGACGATGGGGGGCGTTGTCGTCACCTCCGGCCTCGCGCGCGGGATCGACGCGGCGGCGCATCTGGGTGCGCTCGGCGCGCATGGGCGGACCATCGCGGTGGTGGCGGGCGGGCTCGACTGCCCCTATCCGCCCGAACATGCCGGCCTCCAGGCCCGCATCGCCGCCGAGGGTGGGGCGGTGGTGGCCGAGGCGCCGCTCGGCACCGCCCCCTTCGCCAGCCATTTCCCCCGCCGCAACCGCATCGTGGCCGGCCTAGTGCTCGGCGTCGTGGTGGTGGAGGCGGCGCTGCGCTCGGGCAGCCTCATCACCGCGCGGCTGGCCAGCGAGGCGGGGCGCGAGGTGTTCGCCGTGCCCGGCAGCCCGCTCGACCCGCGCGCGCGGGGCTCCAACGATCTGCTGCGCCAGGGCGCCAGCTTCGCCGAATCGGCCGAGGATGTGCTGGCGGCACTGCCCGCCGCGCCGCTCGACCTGCCACTATTGGCGCCCCGGCCGCGCGCGCCCGTCGCGCCAGAATCCCAACCTCTGGTTGCGGAAGCCACGGGCGATGCGCAGAAAGTCCTTGAATTAATTGGATTCACGCCGCAGGGCGTTGACGACCTCGCCCGGCGCTGCCACCTGTCGGTGCCAATCGTGCAGGCAATCCTGCTGGACCTGGAGCTTTCAGGACTGGTGGAGTGCCTTCCCGGACACCGTGTGGCGCGCTCCGCGCCCCCCGCGCAGGAAGATCGGCGACCGAATGCCTGACGTCCTCGTGGTCGAAAGCCCGGCCAAGGCCAAGACCATCAACAAGTATCTGGGCGGCGACTTCACCGTCCTCGCCTCCTTCGGCCATGTGCGCGACCTGCCGGCCAAGGATGGCTCGGTGCGCCCCGACGAAGATTTCGCGATGGATTGGGAAGCGGATGAGCGGGGCGAGCGCCAGGTGGCCGCCATCGCCAAGGCGCTGCGCGGCGCGCGGCGCCTGTTCCTGGCCACCGACCCGGACCGCGAGGGCGAGGCGATTTCCTGGCATGTGCAGGACATGCTGGCGCGGCGCGGCGCGCTGAAGGGCGTCGATGTCCAGCGCATCACCTTCAACGAGATCACGAAGCGCGCCGTGCAGCAGGCGGTGGCCAGCCCGCGCGCGCTCGATGTGCCGCTGATCGACGCCTATATGGCGCGCCGCGCGCTGGACTATCTGGTGGGGTTCACCCTCTCACCGGTCTTGTGGCGGAAGCTGCCCGGCAGCCGCTCGGCCGGGCGCGTGCAATCCGTGGCGCTGCGCCTGATCTGCGAGCGCGAGGCCGAGATCGAGGCCTTCAAGGCCCGGGAATACTGGACCGTGGAAGCCCGCTTCGCCACGCCGGCCGGCGCCATCTTCCCCGCCCGGCTCACGCATCATCAGGGCCGCAAGCTGGAACAGTTCGACCTCGCGAACGAATCCGCCGCGATGGACGCGAAGGCGGCAGTGGAGGCCGGGTCCTTCAGCGTCGCCAGCGTCGAGAAGAAGCGCAGCCGCCGCAACCCGCCGCCGCCCTTCACCACCTCCACCTTGCAGATGGAAGCGTCGCGCAAGCTTGGCCTTGGCGCGCAGGCGGCGATGCGCCTGGCGCAGCAGCTTTATGAAGGGGTGGAGATCGGCGGCGAGAGTGTCGGCCTGATCACCTACATGCGCACCGACGGCGTGCAGATGGCGCGGGAGGCGATCACCGCCATCCGTGCCCATGTCGGCGGCAGCTTCGGCCCCGACTATCTGCCGGCGGCGCCCCGCGAATACAGCTCCAAGGCGAAGAACGCCCAGGAAGCGCATGAGGCGATCCGCCCGACCGACGTGGCCCGCACGCCGGACCAGGTGGCGCCCTACCTCGATGACCGGCAGCGCCGCCTGTATGAGCTGATCTGGAAGCGCGCCGTCGCCAGCCAGATGGCGTCCGCCGAGCTGGACCAGACGGTGGTGGAGCTGGTCGAGCCCAGCGGCCGCACGCGGCTGCGCGCCAATGGCTCGGTGGTGGCCTTCGACGGTTTCCTGAAGCTGTACCGGGAAGATGAGGATGATCGCGCGGCGGATGCCCGCGCGGGCCTGACCACGACGGGCCCGGCCGAGGATGAGGACAGCCGCACCCTGCCCCCCATGGCCCGCGGCGACGCCACGCCGCGGCGCGGCCCGGCCACCGCCACCCAGCATTTCACCCAGCCGCCGCCGCGCTTCTCCGAGGCGACCCTGGTGAAGCGGCTGGAGGAGCTGGGCATCGGCCGGCCCTCCACCTACGCCTCCATCCTGCAGGTGCTGCAGGACCGCGACTATGTCCGGCTGGAGGCACGGCGCTTCCTGCCCGAGGATCGCGGCCGGCTGGTCACCGCCTTCCTGGTCGCCTTCTTCGAACGCTATGTCGATACCGGCTTCACCGCCGGGCTGGAGGAGAAGCTCGACGAAATCTCCGCCGGGCGCGCCGATTGGCGGGCGGTGATGCACGCCTTCTGGGATGAATTCTCGAAGGCCATCGCCGCCACCGCCGACCTCAAGATCAGCGACGTGATCGACGCGCTGGACGAGGAGCTGGGGCCGCATTTCTTCCCCGCCCGCGAAGGGGCCGGCGACCCGCGCGCCTGCCCTTCCTGCGCCGGTGGGCGGCTTGGCTTGCGGCTGGGCCGGACGGGCGCCTTCATCGGCTGCTCCAACTATCCGGAATGCCGCTACACCCGCCCCATGACGGTGGCGGGCGCCGAGGGCGAGGGCGCCTTCGCCGAAGGCCAGCGCGACCTGGGCGCGCATCCCGAGACGAATGAACGCATCACGCTCCGCCGCGGCCCCTATGGGCTGTATGTGCAGCAGGGCGAGGAGACCGAGGATGCCAAGGGCAAGAAGGTCAAGCCGCGCCGCGCCAGCCTGACGCGCGAGATGAACCCCGACAATGTGGATCTGCCTGCCGCGCTGGCGCTGCTGTCGCTGCCGCGCGTGGTCGGGCGCGACCCGGAGACGGGCGAGGAAATCACCGCCGGCATCGGCCGCTTCGGCCCCTATGTGCGGCTGGGCAGCACCTTCCAGTCGCTGGAGCGCGACGACAATGTGCTGGTGCTGGGCATGAACCGCGCCATGGAGCTTCTGGCCAAGGCGCGGGCGAAGATCCGGCTGCTGGGCGTGCATCCGAAGGACGGCGGGCCGGTGGAGGTCCGCAAGGGCCGCTTCGGCCCCTATGCGCAGCACGGCAAGACGGTCGCCAACCTGCCGCGCGGCGCCGAGATGGAAGCCGTGACGCTGGACGAGATGGTCGCGCTGCTGGCCGAGAAGGGCAAGGAATTGCCGCCGCTGCCCGCCAAGGGCGGCCGCAAGGCGCCGGCCCGCAAGGCCGCCAAGGTGGCTGGGGCCGAGGCGGCACCGGCCAAGGCGCCCGCCGCCAAGAAGGCGACAGCGAAGGCTGCGACAAAGGCGTCCCCCAAGGCCGCGCCGACGAAAGCGCCCGCCAAGAAGCCCGCTGCCAAAAAGCCCGCCGCCAAAAAGCCTGTGGCCAAGGCCGCGCCAAAGTCGGGCCGCTGATGCCGCGCCGGGGGCCGCCCGCCAAGGGGCACGCCGCCCGGCGCCCGCCGCCCGGCAGCCTGCCCTCGCTGGCTGCGCTCCGGGCCTTCCTGGCGACCGCGCCCGGCCGCGTCGGCAAGACCGAGATCGCCCGGCATTTCGGGCTCACCACCGAACAGCGCCCGGCGCTGCGCGACCTGTTGCGCCAGCTCAAGGAAAGCGGCGCGGCGGCGCCGGCGGGCCGCAAGGGCATCGCCGCACCCGGCAACCTGCCCGACATGCTGGTGGTGGAGATGATCGGCACCGACCGCGATGGCGATCCCATCGCCCGCCCGGTGCAATGGGACATGGCGCAGGGCCCGCCGCCCACCATCCACATGGCCGCCGAGCCGCGCGGCCAGCCGGCGCTGGCGCCCAAGGAACGCGTGCTGGCCCGCCTTCGCCCGACAGGCCCCGGCCGCTATGAGGGCCGCACCTTCAAGCGCCTGCCCGCCGCCGCCCCCATCCGCATCCTGGGCGTATTCGAGGAAGGGCGGATCATCCCGACCGACCGGCGCCAGAAGGCCGAATGGCACGTGCCACCCGGCGAGGCCGGCGGCGCCCGCCCCGGCGACATCGTCTTCGCCGAACCGCTGCCGACCGGCCGCCATCTGGGCCCCCGCCCCGCCCGCATCACCGAGGTGATCGGCCGCATGGGGGAAGCGCGCAGCGTGTCCCTGCTGTGCATCCATGCCCATGGCATCCCCGACATCTTCCCCGCCGAGGCGCTGGCCGAGGCCGAGCGCGCGCGCGGCGTGACCAAGCGCGGCCGCGACGATCTGCGCGACATCCCGCTGGTGACGATCGATGGCGAGGATGCGCGCGACTTCGACGATGCGGTCTTCGCAACCCCCGAGGGCGATGGCTGGCGCTGCCTGGTGGCCATCGCCGACGTGGCGCATTATGTGAAGCTCGACAGCGCGCTGGACCGCGAATCCTGGGCGCGCGGCAATTCCGTGTACTTCCCCGACCGCGTCGTGCCGATGCTGCCCGAGGCGCTGTCCAATGGCTGGTGCAGCCTGAAGCCCGGCGAGCCGCGCGGCTGCCTCTATGTCGACTATCTGATCGACAAGGCGGGCACGCTGGTCAGCCACCGTTTCGGCCGCGGCATCATGCGCTCCGCCGCGCGGCTGACCTATGAACAGGTGCAGGCCCACCATGAGGCCGGCACCGCGCCCGAGGGCCTGTCCCCTGACCTGCTGGCCAACCTGTATGGCGCCTTCCGCGCCCTGCTGGCCGACCGTGCCCGCCGCGGCACGCTGGAGCTGGATATCCCCGAACGCCGCGTGCTGCTGACGCCGGAAGGGCGCGTGGCCGCCGTGGTGCCACGCGCGCGACTCGACAGCCACCGGCTGATCGAGGAGTTCATGGTCACCGCCAATGTGTGCGCCGCCAGCGAATTGGAGCGCCTCCGCCAGCCCTGCATGTACCGGGTGCATGACCGGCCCTCCGACGCCAAGCTGGAAGGGCTGCGACAGTTCCTGGAGAGCCTCGACCTCAAGCTGCCCGCGCGCGACCGGCTGCAGCCGCGCGACTTTGGCGGCATCCTGGCGGCGGTGAAGGGCAAGCCCGAGGAAAGGCTGGTCAATGAGACGGTGCTGCGCGCCCAGTCCCAGGCCGCCTATGCGCCCGACAATCTCGGCCATTTCGGCCTGGCGCTGGCGCGCTACGCGCATTTCACCAGCCCGATTCGCCGCTATGCCGACCTGCTGGTGCATCGCGCGCTCATCGCAGGCCTCGGACTCGGCAAGGATGGGCTGGCCGAGGCGGAAGCCGCGCGCTTCCCGGACACGGGCGAGCATATCACCAGCACCGAACGCCGCGCCGCCATGGCCGAACGCGATGCGGTGGACCGCTATCTGGCAGCCCATATGGCAACGCGCATCGGTGATGTGTTCGACGCGCGCATTTCGGGCGTGACACGCTTCGGCCTGTTCGTCAGCCTGGAGGAGAATGGGGCGAGCGGGCTGATTCCCTTCGCCGCGCTACCGGACGACAGATGGCAGGTGGACGAGGCCGGTCACCACATGACCGGCCGCAGCACGGGATTGGTGTTCAGCCTCGGCCAGGGGGTGGAGGTGAGGCTGCGCGAGGCGACGCCCATCACCGGTGGCCTGGTTTTCGGCTTGCAGCATGGCGCGCCATCCTCGCCGTCGGGGCGTGGCTCTGCCTCGCGCCCGTCGCGACCGCAGCGGAATTCCCGCGCGCGACGCTAGAGGCGGTCCTGACCGAGGGCGCCAGCCAGGTGCTCGACTACCATCTGGAACCGCCGGCCCCCGCCGACCTGGCGCTCTGGTCGCTGCGGGGGCTTGGCGCCATCGACCCGGCCTTCGTCGCGGTCCGCGCGGCGGACCGGCTGGAACTGCGGCGTGACGGGCAGCTTCTGGCCAGCCGGCCCAGCGGCGCGCCGCTCGGCCGCATGCTTTCCGAACTTTATGGCGCCGCCTGGGAGGCCAGCCCGACGCTGCGCGCGGCCGGCGCCGAGAGGCTGCTGACCAGCGGCTTTGACGAGCTGTTCAACCATCTCGATCCCTATAGCCGCTATCTGTCGCCCGACGAGGCGCGGCGGCAGCGGGAACGCCGGATCGGCCAATCGGGCCTTGGGCTTCGCGTCGCCGCCCGCGGGGAGAATCTGCGGGTGACCGAGATCACCGCCGGCGGCCCGGCCGCGCGGGCCGGGATCCGCGTGGGCGACCGGCTGGCCGCGGTGGATGGGCAGGAGGTGGATGGGCGCGACCCGTCGCGCGCCGCGCTGCTGCTGGAAGGCCCGGCCGGCAGCAGCGTGGTGCTGCGCCTGCGCCGCGGCAGCCAGACCCGCGAGACCAGCCTGCGGCGTGAACTGCTGGTGCCCCAGACCGTGCGGGCGGACAAGCGCGGCGGGATCCTCTGGCTGACCGTGTCGGGCTTCACGGTGGAAACCGCGTCGCGCCTGACGCGCGCGCTGAATGACGGCTTCGCCACGGATCCGCCGCGCGGCGTGGTGCTGGATCTGCGCGGCAATCGCGGCGGGCTGCTGGATGCCGCGATCGACCTGGCGGACGCCTTCCTCGGCAGCGGCGAGGTGGCGCGCACCGAGGGCCGCCACCCCGACGCGGCGCGCCGCTACCTGGCCGGCGGGCGCGACCTGGCGCAGGGCCGGCCGCTGGTGGTGCTGGTCGATGGGCGCACCGCCTCGGCCGCCGAGATCGCTGCGGCCGCCCTGGCCGAACGCGGCCGCGGCGTGGTTGTGGGCAGCGCCAGCACCGGCAAGGGGCTGATCCAGCTGGTCTCCGCCCTGCCCCATGGCGGCGAGCTGCTGGTGAGCTGGTCGCGCGTGCTGGCGCCCACGGGCTGGCCCGTGCAGGGACTTGGCGTGCTGCCGGCGCTGTGCACCAGCCTGGGCCCCGAGGCGCTGGCGGAGGGGCTGGCGGCGCTGGCGCGGGGCGAAGCGCCGATGCAGGCGGCCCTGACCCGCCAGCGCGCCGCGCGCGCGCCGCTGCTCGCCAGCGAATCGGCTGCGCTGCGCGGCACCTGCCCCCCCGCCGAGGGCCGGCCGGCCGATCTCCAGGCCGCGCGTACCCTGATCGAGCGGCACGGAAGCTACGGTGCCGCCTTGATGCGGCCCTTGCCGCAATAGCTGCTTGACCCGCGCGGCGCGGCCGCTATGTTCGACCCCTCCGCGGGCGCCGCAAGCTGCCCGCATGACCCGTTTCTGGCGCTGGAATTCCGCACATGGCGAAGGCCAATACTGTCCTGATCAAGCTGGTGAGCACGGCCGAGCCCTCGACCGGCTACTTCTATGTGACCAAGAAGAACACCCGGAACGCGCAGGGCAAGCTCGAACTCAAGAAATACGACCCGGTGGCCCGCAAGCACGTTGTGTTCCGGGAAGCCAAGATCAAGTAATCGGCGCGGCGGCACGGGCTGGCCGGCTGCCAGCGAGGCTGCCCGGGTCCAGGAATTTGCGCTGCCGGCGAAAGATGCGACCATTTGATGCGCGCGCGCTCCCGCAGCCATGGGCTCGGCGCGACACGCGTCGATCAGCCCCTCAGGCGAAGACATCCAGCAGCCGACGCGGGTCCGGCACGATGGTCGATGGCGGTCGGGCGGCCAGGTTCTCGGCGCGCGGCGGGTCCATCGCCGGCCGTGGTTTCGTAGGGTCGATGTTGCGCTTGGCCAGCGCCACATCCGCACAATCGCGGCAGGGATAGCCATTGACCATTTCCATGTCGGATCCCCATTGAGGCCCTGCGCCGATCCGCCCTGCGTCCGTGACCGCCCGGGTCGGGTCGTCGGCGGCACGGTGGCATGACCGGGTAAAGAGTTGATGCAGGGGCTGGCGGGGCGGCTGAACCTGTCGCGCGACGACCCGGATGGCGCGTTGGCGCCAAGGCGGGCAGGCCTGCCCCTTCAGTCGCGGCGGCCCAGGGCCTGGATGGCGCGCGCCGCAGCTTGGGCGCGCGGCACCAGGCTATCCAGTTCGAGATATTCCTCCGGCGTATGCGCCTTGCCGCCCACCGGACCGACCGCGCAGAGGGTCGGCGCGCCCATGGCGGCGGTGAAGCCCGAATCGGCACAGCCACCCGAAAATGCCGCGCCGGGCGTGAAGCCCGATTCCGTTGCGGCTTCCTTGTAGGCCGCGAACAGGGCGGCGCTGCCCGCATTCTGCGTCAGCGGCAGGAATTCGCCCTTGATGGTCAGCGCGGCCTTGGTGCCGGGCACGAAGCTGGTCGCAATGATCGCCTCGATCCGGCCCATCACCTCGTCGCGGTCGGCGGGCGTCACGTAGCGCAGGTCGATCTGGCCTTCCGCCTCCGGCGCCACGGTGTTCACGCTCTGCCCGCCGGAGACCAGGCCGACATTCAGGGTGATGCCGCGCTCAAGGTCGGTTAGCGCATGGATGGCGGTGATCTTGGCGGCCAATTCGCCGATCGCGCTGATCCCCTGCTCGAAATTGCCCCCCGAATGGGCGGCGCGGCCGGTGATGCGCACAGCCATGAAGACGCCGCCCTTGCGGCCGGTCACCACGCTGCCATCGGGGCGACCGGGTTCGCTGTTGAAGACGGCGCGGGCGGCACGGGCCTCGGCCTCGATCATCGCGCGGCCCTCGGGGCTGCCGATTTCCTCATCGCCCGTGAACAGCCCGACCAGCGGCGCGGGCGCGCCGCCGAAGCGATGGAAGGCCGCCAGCAGGAAGGCGTTCATCACCAGCCCGGCCTTCATGTCGGCGACACCGGGGCCGAAGGCGCGGTTGCCCTCGATGGTGAAGGGCCGGCGCGTCGGCTCGCCCTTCGGGAAGACCGTGTCGCGATGGCCGAGCAGCAGGATGTTGCGCCGCGCATTGCCACCAACCGCCTCGCCGCCCGCCACCTCGGCGCGCAGCCCATCCCCGAAGCGGGGTCGGGGCAGCGTCTCGGTCCGGATGCCCTGCGTGGCCAGAAAGGCAGCGATCCGGGCACCCACCGCATCAACGGCCGGCTTGTCGTAGCTGCCGCCATCAATGTCGACCAGGTCGCGCAGCAGCGCCACCATCGCGTCATGCTGGGTGGCGAGCCAGGAGATGGGATCGGCTTCGGTCGCGGCGGCCTGCATGTGTTTCCCCTTGGCGCGGCGCCGGCATGATCCCATCGCCGGCGGCCCTTGGGTAGACCCAGCACAACATAGAAGAATTCAATGAATCACCCTAACGTCATCTAATTTGCACATGCATGGCTTAGCCTGCGCTCTCGCCAAAAGGGGAGCAACCACGCCATGATCGACCGTCGTCACCTGCTGGGCGCCAGCGCCGGCGCCGCCCTGCTGCCGCGCTTTGCCATCGCCCAGTCGGCCGCGCCCGACACGCGGCCCGCCATCACCGTCGCGGTGCAGATCGTCAGCATCTCCGGCACGCTCGAGCCGATGCGCGAGCAGTCGAATGTCGGCTTCCGCATCATGCCGAGCTTCAGCGAGCCGCTGATCGCGACCGATTGGGTGAACACGCAGCGCGCCTATCCCGCCCTCGCCACCGCCTGGCGGCGCATCGATGCGCGCACGCTGGAACTCACGCTGCGCGAGAATGTCGTGATGCATGACGGGCGCACCATGACGGCCGAGGATGTGGCCTTCACCTTCTCGCGCGAGCGGATGTGGACGGGCCTTGCCGCCGATGCGCGCGGCCTTTTCGTCTCCACCACCGCCGGCGCCACCGGCAAGACGCCGCCGCCCGAAGCGGTCGCCATCTCCCGCGCCCACTATCCGGGCTTCGAGAAGATGGAAGTGGTGGACGCCAGGACCGTGCGCTTCGTCAATTCGGTGCCGGATGTGACTCTCGAAGGGCGCCTCACGCGCACTTCGGGCGCGATCTTCTCGCGCGCTGCCTTCGATGCTGCGCCGAGCTGGCTGGAATGGGCGCGCAAGCCCATCGGCACCGGGCCGTATCGCGTGGCCTCCTTCCGCCCCGGCCAGGATCTGGTGCTGGAGGCGCATGACCAGTATTGGGGCGGCCGCCCGCCGCTGCGCCGCATCCGCTTCGTCGAGGTGCCGGACCTGGCCTCGCGCGTGGCGGGCCTCATGGCGGGCGATTGGGATTTCGTCTGCGACCTGCCGCCCGACCAGATCCAGGGGATCGAGCGCAGCCCCCGCCATCACGTCGTGGGTGGCCCCATCAACAACATCCGCATCACCGTCTGGGACAAGACGCACCCGGTTCTTGCCAACCCGCTGGTGCGCCGCGCGATGAGCCACAGCATCGACCGCCAGTCGATCGTGGACAGCCTGTGGGCCGGGCGCACCGCGGTGCCGCGCGGCATGCAGTGGGAAGTCTATGGCGACATGATGCTGCGCGACTGGGAGGCACCGCGCTTCGACCTGGCCGAGGCGCGCCGCCTGCTGCGCGAGGCGAATTACCGCGGCGAGCGAATCCCCTACCAACTGCTCAACAACTATTACACGAACCAGACGCCGACCTCGCAAATCCTGGTCGAGGGCTGGCGCCAGGCGGGGCTGAATGTCGAGATCGAGATGAAGGAAAACTGGGGCCAGATCATCGGTCGCTTCCCCGGCCGCGGCCTGTGCGACAATTCCAACACCGCCACCTTCGGCGACCCGGTGGCGCCGATGTCCGTCTATGCGCCGGGCGGGCAGACCTGGGCCTCGGGCCAGTGGCAGAATGAGGAATCGCCGCGCCTGATGGATGCGCTGCAGACCGAGACGGATCTGGACCGCCGCCGCGCCCTGTTCCGCCGCCTGCTGACGCTGACCGAGCGCGAGGACCCGGCCTATACGGTGCTGCACCAGAACGCGAACTTCACCGGCAAGCGGCGCGACCTGCCCTGGAAGGCCAGCCAATCCTTCGTCATGGACTTCTCGCCGCGCAACTGGGGCGGCGTGAGCTGACGCCGAGGGTCACTTGCGGGGACTGGCCGGGTCCCGTTCGCGGACCCGGCCAGGATCACGGGGACCTGGCGGCCACCATCGCCGCCGTCGCTACTCCACCCGGCCGATGCGCTGCACGGCGGCCAGCAGGCGCGCCGTGTCGGCATCGAAGAAGCGCTGGAAGTCCGGCTGGTCCAGATAGGCCACGGGCGCGCCCGCGGTGGTGAAGGCGCGCACCAGGTCGGGGTCCTGCACCGCCTGGCGCATCGCACCCCGCAGCGCCATGACGATGGGGGCGGGCGTGGCGGCGGGCGCGAACAGCCCGGCCCAGATGTAGAACTCGACCTCGGAAAAACCGCGCTCCATGAAGGTCGGCACATCGGGGAAGGCCGCCACGCGGTCCTTGCCCCAGCAGCCCAGCACCCGCAGCCGGCCGCTGGCCACATGCTGCGTCAGCGTGCCCGGCGCCGAGGCCAGCGCGCTGATCTGCCCGCTGAGCAGCGCCGTGATGGCCGGCCCCGCGCCGCCGAAGGGCACGTGCAGCAGGCGGATGCCGGCGGCGGCGGCCAGCATTTCCATCGCCACATGCAGCGTGCCGTAGGTGCCGGACGAGCCATAGGGAATGGTCCCCGGCGCGCGCCGCGCGGCGTCGAGAAAATCCTCCAGCGTGCGCCAGGGCGCGTTGGCCGGCACCGCCAGCATGGTCGGGTCGGCATTCACCAGGGCGATCGGGGTGAACTGGTCCATCGAGTAGGGCGGCGTGCGGCCGAACAGCCGCTCGGCCGCCGGGATCACGGCGATGGAGGAAAGCGCCATCAGCAGCGTGGTGCCATCCGGCGCGCTGCGCGCCACATGGGCGTTGCCGAGCGCACCCGCCGCGCCGCCGCGATTCTGCACCACCACCGGCTGGCGCCAGATTTTTTCCAATGCGGCGGCCACGGGCCGTGCCGCCAGATCCGCCTGGCCGCCGGGCGGGAAGCCCACCACCATGGTGACGGCGCGGTTCGGCCAGCTTTCCTGTGCGACGGCGCCAAGGGGCGCCAGCGCGGTGGCGCCCAGCAGCGTGCGACGGTCGATCATGGTCGTTCTCCCTTATGCGACGGTGTTTTCCAGCACGCCGATGCCCGTCACCGAAATCCGCACCACATCGCCCGGCTTGAGGAAGACGGGCGGCGTCTGGCCGATCCCCACGCCGGCCGGCGTGCCGGTGGCGATCACATCGCCCGGCTCCAGCGTGATGGCGGCGCTGATCGCCTCGATCAGCGTCGGGATGTCGAAGATCAGGTCGGCCACCGGCGCATGCTGGCGGCGCTCGCCATTCACCCAGGTGGTCAGCTCCAGCTTGCGCGGGTCGGGCACCTCATCGGCGGTCAGGATCGCCGGGCCCATGGGGCAGAAACTGTCGAGCCCCTTGCCCAGGATCCATTGGCTGTGGCGCTTCTGCAAATGCCGCGCCGTCACATCGTTCACGATGGTGTAGCCGAACACATGGTCGAGCGCGCGCGCCGCCGGAATGCCGCGCCCGCCCTGCCCGATCACCACCGCCAGCTCGCCTTCGAAGTCGAGGCCGCCGGTCGGGTCCAGGGCCGAGAGGATCGGCTCGCCGGTTGCGATGATGCTGGTATGCGGCTTGGAGAAGACCACCGGGAAGGGCGGCACCACATCCTTCGCGCCGCCATCGAAGCCGGAGCCGGCGAATTCCTTCGCATGCTCATGATAGTTCTTGCCGACACAGAAGATGTTCTTCGGCGTGCGCGGGATGGGCGCCAGCAGCCTTGCCTCGGGCACCGTCGGCGCGGTCGCCATCGCGGCCCGCACGCGGGCCATCAGCGCCGGCTCGGCGGCGGCCAGCCCGACCATGGATTGGCCGCGCAGCAGCGGCTCGGCGGCTGCCAGGTCGAGCACCTGCCCGGCCTCGTCGAGTGCGCCCAGCTCCTGCCGCACGCTGCCCGAACGGGCAAAGGTGACCAGACGCATGGGCGTGCTCCCTCAGTGGCGATGGGCGCGGTTCTGCCCCGTTTCCTCGGGGTTGGCCAGCGGCAGGGCGGCGGCGCGCTCGATCGCGGCGGCGCCGCGCAGCGCCAGATCATCCCGGTAGAGGGCGGCAGCGATCTGCACGCCGCGCGGCATACCCGCCTCGTCCAGGCCGACCGGCACGGCGATGGCGGGTTGGCGCGTCAGGTTGAAGGCGAAGGTCCAGGGCGCCCAGTCGCGCCACAGCGCCTCGGTGGGCTTGAGCGTCGGCGCGTCCGCGGCGAAGGCGGCGGTGGGCGTCGCGGCCGTCAGGATCAGATCGTAGCGCTGCATGAAGCGGGCCATGGCGTGGCCGCACTGCACGCGCAGCAGATCGGCGCCGAGGAAATCGGCCGCCGACATGCCGCCATTCAGCCGCGCCACATCCGCGATGCCAGAATCGAGCAGGTCGCGCGCTGCCTCCGCGGTCTGGTCCCACAGGCGCGCCAGCGCCACGCCCCAGACGCGGCCGAAGATGGCGCGGGTGTCGGGCAGGTCCGGATCGGCTTCCTCGACGATGGCACCCTGCTCCGCCAGCAGGCGGCCGGCCACCGTCAGCGCGGCCGCGCCTTCCTCATCCAGCGGCGGCGCGAAGCCGAGCCGGCGCACCAGCGCCACGCGCAGGCCCGCCACACCGGCATCCAGCCCGGCGCGCCAATCGCGCGGATCATCGGGCAGGCTCACCGGGTCGCGCAGATCATGCCGCGCCATGGCGCCGAACATCAGCGCGGCGTCGCCCACGCTGCGCGTCATCGGCCCCGCGCAGGCCACCGCCGAGAAGGCACCATGCGGCCATTGCGGAATGCGCCCATAGCTCGGCTTCATGCCGACCAGGCCGCAATAGGTCGCCGGGATGCGGATGGAGCCGCCCGCATCGGTGCCGATATGCAGCGGCCCGAAGCAGGCCGCCCCCGCGGCACCGGCGCCGCTGGAACTGCCGCCCGGCGTCCGATCCGGATTCCAGGGGTTGCGCGTCACGCCATGCAGGGGGCAGTCACCCGGCGTCTTCCAGCCGAACTCCGTCGTGGTGGTCTTGCCGATGACCACCGCACCGGCGGCGCGCAGGCCCATCACCGCGGGCGCATCCTCGGTGGCCGGCGTGGTGGGCGTGGTGCGGCTGCCGCGACGGGTCGGGAAGCCCGCCATGTCCAGCAGATCCTTCACGGTGCAGGGCACGCCATCCAGCGCGCCCATCGGCCGGCCGGCCGCCCAGCGCGCCTCGCTTTCGCCGGCCGCCTGCAAGGCGCGCGGGTTCATGGCGGCGAAGGCGTTGACCCAGGGATTGTAGCGGGCGATCCGCTCGGTCACGGCCTTCAGCGCCTCCACCGGCGACAAGGCGCGCCGCGCATAGAGGCCGAGCAACTGCTCGGCGGTCATCAGGGCAGGATCGGTGGGCTTGGTCATGCGGGTCTTCCAGCGCGGCCGGCGGCGGCGCAGCATAGAGAAGCCGCCGCGATGGGGAACCCGCATGACCGAGACCAAGCCCTGGGAATGGCCCGAGGAACGCTGGCGCGAGATTGTCGGCCGCGCGCGCGCGGGCCGCAGCCTCGCCCCCCGCAGCTGGCCGGGCGGCGCGCGCTGCTGCGTCACGCTCAGCTTCGACGCCGACCATGAAACCATCCCGCTGCGCGACGCCGATGAAAGCCCGATGCGCATCAGCCAGGGGCAGTATGGCAACCGCCAGGGCGTGCCGCGGATTCGCGCCTTGCTCGACCGGCACGGGGTCCGCGCGAGCTTCTTCTACCCCGCCGTCTCCGCCTTGCTGCATCCGGGGGAAGTCCGGGCGCTCGCCGATGAGGGCCATGAGATCGGCATCCATTCCTGGATCCATGAGGCGAACACGCAGCTTCCCCCGGGCGTGGAGCGCGAGCTGACGCTGCGCGCCGCCGACACGCTGGAAAAGCTCGCCGGCCGCCGGCCCGTCGGCATCCGCACCGCAAGCTGGGATTTCAGCGTCGATACGCTGGCGATCATCCGCGAGATGGGGCTGCTCTACGACAGTTCGCTGATGGCCGATGATGATCCCTATGAGCTGCTGGACCAGGGCGAGCCGACCGGCATCGTGGAATTGCCGCCGGAATGGATCCGCGACGATGCGCCCTATTTCAACTTCGTCCGCTTCTCGGCACTTCGGCCCTACACCGCGCCCTCGGCGGTGGAGGAGATTTTCCGCGCCGAATTCGATGGCGCCTGGGAGGAAGGCGGGATGTTCCTGCTGACCATGCACCCGCATGTGATCGGCCATCGCAGCCGCATCGCCCTGCTCGACCGGCTGGTGGGCTACATGCGCGGGCGTGACGGCGTGTGGTTCGCGACCCATGAAGAAGTGGCACGCTGGTGCAAGGCGCAGGCGGCATGATCCGCACCGTGCTGGGCGACATCCCGGCCGCCGCGCTGGGTGTCACGCTGATGCATGAGCATATCCTGTGCGACATACGCCCGCCGGCGCTGCGCGGCATGCCGATGGCGCCGATCACCATGGCCGATCGCTACGACATCGACTATGGCCGCATCCCGAACGCCACCAAGAGCCTGCTGGATGATCGCGACCTGGCGACCGCCGAGGTGGCCGCCTTCGCGGCCGATGGCGGGCAGGCGATGGTGGAGCTGACCATCGGCGGGCTGTCGCCCGATCCGCGCGGGCTGCAGGCCGTGTCGCGGGCGACCGGCGTGCACATCGTCATGGGCTGCGGCCATTATGTCGAAGCCTTCCACGACCCGGCCAACGCCACGCGCAGCGTGGAGGATTTCGCCGCCGAGATGGTCGCCGCCATCCGCACCGGCGCCTTCGGCACGGATATCCGCGCCGGCATCATCGGCGAGATCGGCTGCACCGAGACCTGGACCGCGCAGGAACAGCGCGTGATGGCAGGTGCGGTGCTGGCGCAGCAGGAAACCGGCGCCGCGCTGACCATCCATCCGGGCGCCGTGCCCGAAGCGCCCTTCGAAATCCTGGCCTTCCTGCGGGCCCATGGCGCCGACCTCCGCCGCACCATCATGGGCCATGTGGACCGCACCCTGTTCGATGAGGCCAGCATCCTGGCGCTGGCCGAGAGCGGGATGGTGCTGGAATTCGACCTGTTCGGCTTCGAGAGCGCCTACTGGTCCTTCGCGCCGATCATGATGCCCAATGACGGGCAGCGGCTGCGGCTGATCCGCGCGCTGATCGATCGCGGGCATCTGGACCAGGTGGCGATATCCCACGACATCTGCCGGCTCACGCGCCTGCTGGCCTATGGCGGGCATGGCTATGGGCATTTGCTGCGCAATGTCCGCCCCTTCGCGCTGGCGCAGGGTTTTGACGCGGCCGAGTGGAACGCGATGCTGGCGGCCACGCCGGCGCGGCTGCTCAGCCTGCCGGAATAGGCCCCGCGCGGAAGGCGGGGGCCATCCAGGCGAAGGCGCGCCGCATCCCAGCCCGGGTGCGGACCCGCACGCGGATGCGCGCATAGATGCGCGTCTCATAGCGATCGAGCGCGCGCAGCACGGCAGGCGGCACGCGCAGCCAAAGGCCCCTCACCTGCCCCCGCGCGCGCCGCAAGGTGGGATAGGGCGTGCCGCGCAGCGCCACGCGCCGGAAGCCGTGCAGGATTGCCGGGCGCGCGCGGCGCAGCAGGCCCCTCTGGCCGCCCCGGCGCGCCATCACGCCGGGGTCCATCAGCGTGCCATAGACGAAGATGGCGGGCCTAGAGCGTGATCGCCGAAGGGCGGAACGCCCGGAGGCGTGAATCACGCTATAAAACAATAAGCTAGGGCCTGTTGAGATTCATCGGGAATGGATGACGGCGGTGGCGATGTAGATCATCGCGGCGAAGCTCCGGTCGGTCTTGTCGCTGCGCATGGCGATACGCTTGAAGTCCTTGAGCTTGCAGAAGA
>Ga0247843_1000666_pt1 | contig 79096 bp, 82 predicted proteins | sample LaCruzMarch2017__FD_192420 | JGI IMG/M metagenome (GOLD analysis project Ga0247843, IMG submission 192420) | Freshwater microbial communities from meromictic Lake La Cruz, Castile-La Mancha, Spain - LaCruzMarch2017_8m | ecosystem: Environmental > Aquatic > Freshwater > Lake | place: Spain... | reverse complement strand
GATCTTCGCAACACTTAAAGCCATGTTGCGCACCTCAAAGCGCCGGCTTGATGCCGACAAAACAGCTTTTCGCCCTAAAGCCGCAGATGACCGTTATCGGCGATCTCCCGCCTGGCGGCGGTAACCCGGTCGAAAGAAGCGGCCGGATTGAGCCTGCCGGTCGGAGGTGCTGGCGATTGGAGCCGGCCTGGCCCAAGTCCGGCAACCTGTGCATTCGTCCAACCCTTTCCCTGCGCAACCAAAAGGCCCTGCCAGCCGGATGTGTCGAAATCACGGTTCGCGTCAGCGCAGGCGCAAACAGATCGACCTTTTCGCCGACCAACGGGGTCAAGCTAAGATCGTCTGAACGGTAGATGACCCGCAGAACTTAATGGCTCGGGAGACCCTGCCTTGACCTGTCAGATGAACAAACCCGCTGGGATCAATGAGCCATAAAACCGCAATCTATACGTGGCACCAAGCTTCAAAAGGAAACTCACATGGTCCGCTTGGTCGTTCTGCTGGTCGTCACCGCGTTCACGTCGCTGCCTGCGTTTGCATGGGGCAAGACAGGGCACCGTGTCGTAGGTGAAATTGCAAATGCCTACCTGACCGAAGACGCACGAAAATCCGTTGAGGCCATTCTCGGCCCCGAAGGCCTTGCCGAAGCAAGCACCTGGCCGGACCTCATGCGCTCAAGCCCGGATCCCTTCTGGGCGAAAGAAGCAGGCCCGTACCACTACATCACGGTGCCTCAAGGCAAGACCTATGACGAGGTTGGTCATCCACCTGAAGGCGATGCGATCTTTGCCCTGGAGCGGTTCAAGGCAACCCTCAAGGACCCTGGCGCAACGCTCCAGGAGCGCCAGCTTGCTCTAAGGTTTATCAATCACATTATCGGGGACCTGCATCAGCCGCTTCATGTCGGCAACGGCACTGACCGAGGCGGCAACGACGTGACCTGCAGTTTCTTTGGCGACACGACAAATCTTCACGCCATCTGGGATAGCGGCCTGATTGACCAGGAGCAGCTGTCCTTCACCGAATGGACGGCCTGGTTGTTGCCAACGATCACCGAAACGAACCGAGATGCCTGGAGCAGTACCGACCCGCGCGTCTGGTCGGCCGAGAGTGCAGCCATCCGCGACACGGTCTATCCGGCCGAATGCGAGCTGTCGTTTGGCTACGTGTTCGACCACCGCGAGACCCTGCGCCTGAGGCTGTCGCAGGGCGGGGTAAGGCTTGCCGCCTACCTGAATGCTCTCTTCGCAAAGTAGTTTTGTCGTTTGAGATCAGAGAGCCGCGCTGCCAAGCCCGATTGGTGCCAGCTATAGGCAAGGGCTGGGACCCGCGAACTGGCCAACCGGCGCGAAGCGGGGCACACTCGCCTTCAGGCGGCTCAGCCCACGGAGAGGTTCATGGCGGGATTGTTCGGATCGGCAGTCTTTGAAGATCAAGTCCTCGGGCCGCTGAAACGTTCCGGCGGCGTCTGGCGCGGGAAAGTGGAACTCGGCGGGCGGCCAGACGTGCCCTTGCTTGTGTTCGGATCGCTGCGCGAGCCCGGTACCGCTGCGCTGGACGCGGCGCGTGAGATTGCCCGCTCGTTCGAGGACTGGCGGCCCGCGATCGAGGCCGCGCTGTTCGATCATTACTCGCCTTATGCCGAGGCGGGCACGGACGTGCCGGTGATTGCGACGCCCGGCGAGGTGTGGGGGCATGTGTCGTTACAGTCCGCCGCCATCGTGAAAATGGGTGGCCAGGTGACGACGGAACTCGTCTATGCGGCGGCCTGGGATGAGGAACACCGTCTGGGCGCGCGGTTCCAGGCGGGACAACTTGTGGAGCTTTGCGGGAGCGTCTGAGGGCGTTGCGGCGGCCGGTTCCGAGGGCGAACGGGAGGGACTTCCCGAATGCCAGAGTGTTTCTGGAGACCGGGCGGATGCGGAAGATTGTCTCGGCGAACGCCTTCCGGGCCCGGTGGGCGGCGTGCGAGCGGGCGTACATTGGGGCGGGGACGCTGTTTGCGCAGGCCGGGCAAGACCGCACCCATTGCATCTGGCGGGCGCGGCACCGGAGCTCGGAGGCGATGAAAGAACACGAGGCCGCGCGCTTCCATAACGGCTGGGGCGAAGCGGCGGCGCAGCTTGAGGCGCTGGCCAAGACACTGTAGCGCGGGGTGATGCGACACCTGTTTGCGACGACGATTGAAGAACTGGCGCTGGCGGAGGAGTCCCTGCGCGCCGCACTGGAACACTGCGCCTGGGTTTTGTCCGACGAGGATACGGCGGGCAATGACTGGTGCGAACGCGAGGGGTATCCGGGCTACACGTCCTATGCCTCGCTGGACGACCTGCCCCAGCGGTTTCCGGAATTTGCCGAACTGAAGACCTGTCTCGATAAGGCGGCGGCAGAGTTTGCGGCGGCGTTGCACTGGGACATGGACGGCCTGGCGCTGGAGCTTGATGCGATCTGGGTGAACGTGCTCGGCGAAGGCGGGCACCATTCCGGACATATCCATCCAGGGTCGGTCATTTCAGGCACTTATTATGTCTGCGTGCCGGAGGGGGCCGGGCGGATCAAGTTCGAGGACCCGCGCCTCGGACACATGATGGCGGCGCCGCAATTGCTGGATGATGCGCCAGAGACAGCCCGGCGGTTTGTTTATGTGACACCCAGGCAGGGCACGTGCCTCATGTGGGAGAGCTGGCTGCGCCACGAAGTTGTTGCGGGTACGGGCGAAGCGGCGCGGATTTCGGTGAGTTTCAATTACGCGGCGCGGCGGCGTTAACCTTCTCGGGCGGCCCTAACCCTTGACGCCCGCGCGGCGGCGCTGCATCGGGGCGGGGTAAATCCCCCTCCCCGCCAAAGGACGCGCACGATGGACCTTTCCAAGATCAAGACCGGGAACAATCCGCCGGACGACATCAACGTGCTGGTCGAGGTGCCGCTGGGCGGGGACGCGATCAAGTACGAGATCGACAAGGAATCCGGCGCAATGTTCGTGGACCGGTTCCTGTACACCGAGATGCGCTATCCCTGTAATTATGGGTTCGTGCCGCACACGCTGAGCCTCGACGGGGATCCCGTGGATGTGATGGTAGTGGGCAACCGTCCGCTGGTGCCGGGCTGCGTGCTGCGCGTGCGCCCGGTCGGCGTGCTGCTGATGTCGGATGACAAGGGCCAGGACGAGAAAATCCTCGCCGTGCCGCACCCGAAGACAACCGCCTACTACGACAAGATCGCCACCTATCACGACCTGCCGCAGATCCTGATCGACAAGATCCAGCACTTCTTCGAGCACTACAAAGACCTTGAAACCGGCAAGTGGACCAAGGTCGAAGGCTGGTACGGCGTCGACAAGGCGCGCGAGTTGATCCGTTCGGCCGTCGAGCGCGGCGCAAAAGGCTAAGGCGCGACGATCTCGAAACGGCGGGAGGCCGGGTTTCGCCAGTGCAATTCGCCGTGCTTTATGGCGAACCAGGCGCCATGAAGCTCCAGCTTGCCGGCGGCAACGGCCTCAGCGACCCAGGGAAAGCTCATCAGGTTTTCGAGGGACGTCTCGATGCCCTCCAGTTCAAGAGCAAATTGCGGGTTGAGCGAGCCGCTGTCCATGACACGGGCGCGGGCAGCGTCGAGGAGTTTGACCCAGGGGGCGACGAATTCGCCGATCAGCGCGCTTTTGGACTCAGTCAGCGAGGCGGTGACGCCGCCGCAACCGCCGTGACCCATGACGACGATGTGGCGGACCTTCAGTACATTCACCGCAAATTCGAGCCCCGCGGAGACGCCGTGCAGACCGCCGTCCGGCTTGTAGGGGGGTACGAGGTTGGCGACATTGCGCACGACAAACATCTGGCCGGGCGCAGCGTTGAAGATGTCTGACGGCTCGGCGCGGCTGTCGGCGCAGGCGATCAGCATAACATCCGGGTCCTGCCCCTCGCCCAGCTCCCTGTAGAGCTGGGCCTGCTCAGCGTAAACGCCAGCCCGGAACCGCCTGTAGCCGGCGATCAGATCATCCACCGTCTTCATCCTGGCTCCTGCAGCAATTCCTGTGGCGGGATACGCAATTCTGACTGCGCTGCAAGCAATTTCGAAACCAATGCCAGTTAGAACGGAACGGTCAGTATCGCGACAGCGCCGATTCCGGTTATAGCTGAGACGCGGGAAGGAGTTTGATCATGGACACGACCAGCGACCCGCAAAGTTTCCCGTCCCTGCCGGTGCCGGCTAAGTCGCGCAAGGGTCCAACACGCAGCGAGGTGTCGAAGTCTGCGATCCTTGAGGCGGCGCGCGAGGAAATGGCCGAGAATGGCTGGCGCGGCTTCAGCGTGGATTCGGTCGCCAAGCGCGCTAGCGCCTCGAAACAGACGATCTATCGCTGGTGGCCCTCGATCGGCGCAATGTGCGTGGATGCGGCCCTTGCGCTGATACCGGATGCACCCGAGGGCGGGCGCGACCCGCAGGAGCGCATCACGGCGCTGATCATTCCGCTGGAAGCCGCCGCCCGGACCGGCCAGGGCCACGCCGTACTGCGCGTTGCGCTCCTGGCCGCCGCTGATGACAAGGAAGCCGGCGAGGCCTGGCGCGCCTGGGTCGGCAAGGATATCCGGCAACCGTTGCGCATGATCCTTGCGGAACTTGCCGCCAAGCGCGTGATCCGCCGTGATTTCGAACTGGATGATGTGATCGAGCAGCTGCTGGGGCCGATCTTCCACAGGCTGACGATCATGCGCGCGCCGGTGAAGGAAGGATTCTGCGCTGACCAGTCGGCCGCGTTCCTGCGGACATATGGGGCGTTTTAGCCTTACTCCGCTCGCCCTCAAGATCGGTGTCAGCCCGGCGAAAGCCGGGGTCCGGATATAGCCGTCGCAATGGGGAGAACGTCTGGGTCCCGGCGCTCGCCCGGATGGCAGACAGGTAGAGCGTGAACGAGGCTTCGCGCGCGCCTACGTCTTCCGGCGCCAGACTTTCAGCGGATCGAAGAGGCCGGTTTCGGCGGCCTTCTGGAGCTGGGCCATCTGGTCGGAGACGGGGTTCGGCTGCGGCTTGGCGGAAGTGGCGCGGTAGAGCGCTTCGTCGAGACGGCAGATCTGTTCGTAAAGCGCCTCGGCGCGCCCGACGAGTTCGAGGAAGCGCGGCGGCAGGCCGCGGTCCTTCTGGGCGGCCGGATCCAGCGGCGGCTCGTCCCGGCGGATGCGGTACTTGCGGGAATAGGCCTCCTCGCCGCGCATCTCGCCGTCGCGCACGGCCTTCTGCATCACGAGCCAGGACGCCGCCTGCATCAGGCGCGTCGTCAGTTCCATGCTCCAGGCCGAATAGGTGAGGCTGGCATCTCGCGGCAGCGTCTTGGCCTGGTCGCGGCCGGGGCCGTCCAGATAGGCGGCGGTCTCCTCGACCAGCGCCATGCCGCGCGTAAACATCGTGTCGAACAGCTTGCCGCCGGTGAAGGATTCTAGCGAACCCGAAGGGTCAACCGGTTCACGCTCTGCCATGGGTCCACTCTGCTTTCTGCGTCCGAACAGCGAATTTTAACGACCAGCCCTTTCGCGAGACTTAACTGCCACCCCCAAACAATGAATCTGCCGCCCGCTTCTGGGCGATCTTGCGCTCGATTTCCGTTTCGCAGGCGGCGATCTCGGATCTCAGCCAGGTGATGTGGTGTTCAAGCTCGGCGACCGACATCTGGTCCAGCGCCTGGGGGCGCTTGATGCGGATCGGTTCTTCATCCTGGACCGCCATGCGCGTCTCCTCTTCCGGAGCTTTCAGAAAAGCAGAAAGGCGGGCTAGAAGCGACTCCGAATCCCGTGTGCCCAACCCCTGACGGAGGCGAACCCATGACCGCCACGATGACAGCCGCCTTTGCCCCTGCCGGCGAGCCGCTGGTGCTGACCGAAATGCCGCGCACTGAGCCGGGACCCGGCGAAGTGCAGATCGAAGTGGCGGCGGCAGGTCTCAACCGCGCCGACCTCGCGCAGAAGGCGGGCGCCTATCCGCCGCCGCCGGGGGCCTCCCCGATCCTCGGCCTTGAAGTGTCGGGCGTCGTTTCGGCGGTGGGGGCCGGCGCCTCCCGGTTCAAAGTGGGCGACCAGGTGGCGGCGCTGCTGGCGGGCGGGGGCTATGCGAGCCATGTGTGCGCAGATGAAGGCTCCGTGCTGGCGGTGCCGGACGGCTTCGACCTGACGCTGGCCTGCTGTTTTCCGGAAGCCCTGTTCACAGTGTGGGCGAACGTGTTCGACCGCGCGGGGTTGAAGCCGGGCGAGACTTTCCTCTGCCACGGCGCGACGAGCGGCATCGGCGTGATGGCGCTGCAGATGGCAAAGGTGTGGGGCGCGCCGAAGATTTTCGGGACGGCGGGATCGGACGAGAAGTGCGCGCTCGCCCGCGAACTGGGCGCGGCGCGCGCCATCAATTACCGCACTGAAGCCTTCGACGAAGTGGTGAAATCCGAGGGCGGGGCGGATGTGACGCTCGATATGGTGGGCGGCGACTACATCCAGAAGAACATCACGGCGGCGAAACTCGACGGGCGGATCATCAACATCGCCTACCAGAATGGCTTCGCGGCGAACGTGAACTTCGGACCCGTGCTGATGAAGCGCCTGTCGCTCATGGCAACCACGCTGCGCGCGCGGCCCATACCCGAGAAGCGGCGCATCCGGGACGCGGTGGAGCGCGATTTCTGGCCGCATGTGATCTCGGGGCGCATTCGTCCGGTACTGGACGGAACGTTTGCGCTGGGCGAAGCGGAGGCGGCTCTTGCCCGGATGGCGCAAGGCGGGCATTCAGGGAAAATCCTGCTGCGGCCCTGACCGGGCGCAGGTCTGGATAGAGCTGGCGATCGGGGGACACAGCGAATTATGCGAACGGGAACACTGATGGGCGCGCTGCTGGCGCTGGGCTTGATCGCCGCCTGCACGCCAGCGGCGCCGGCGAGCGGGGCGGTCGTTGCCGAGACGGCGACCCCGGAGCCTGAGGCTGAAGCGCCGGAAGACTTGATCGAGGAAGAGGAATCCGAAGCGGACCTCGGAAGGCCCTGGACCGAGCAAGGGATGTACTGCTGCCACTACGAGGTGATGACCTATCCGCCGCCGCTCGGCATCAACGGCGAGACGACAACTTTCGAGCCCGCTTCAAACACGGCGCGCGGGCTCACCGGCAACGTCAGCTTTTCCTTGCTGCCCATGCCCGAAGGTTGGGACTCGCCGACCCACCCTATCCGCATGCAAGGCGAAAACGGGCTGACCTATGACCTGCGTGTCGTCGTTGATGGCGGTGTCAATGCGATCGGCACGCTCGACTGGTCCGAAATTATGATGAGACCCATCGGCATGGAGGATTACCTGAACGAGGTGACCGAAGACCCGGGCACCGTGGTGTTCGTCTTTGAAGTGATCAAGTCCAGCGAGGGTGAAGACATCCCAGGCGATTCTCCGTGCATGACGGACCGATACGTCGCCCTCACCGCGCAATTCGGGGGCCCGGACAAGGACTACCTCAGTGTGGCCATGTTCGGCGACGACTCTTGGCCGGCAACCGAGGACAGGTTTTGTGGCGGTTACAGTTATGCTCCAGGCGTGATTTCCCCCAGAGAATAGCGGGCCTTTCCAGACGGCGGCTTCTGGCGTATAGCGCCCCCCAAGGTTCCCAGTTGCCCTGGACCCCATCCGCCCGGCACCCCCAGTGCCGGGCGGCTGCATTTCAGGCGCTACCCATTTTGAGGAGATTTCCATGTCCGACGTTCTGATGCCCCGCGCCACCGCGGTCTGGCTGCTCGACAACACGACGCTGACCTTCGCCCAGATCGCGAAATTCTGCGGGCTTCACCATCTCGAGGTAAAGGGCATCGCGGACGGCGACGTCGCCGAGAACATGCGCGGCGTGGACCCGATTGCCGGCGGCATCCTTTCGCGCGAGGAAATCGCCCGCGGCGAGGAAGACGGCGCGTATGAACTGAAAGTCGAACAATCGCGCATCGACCATATCCCGCAACCGAAGCGCAAGGGCAGCCGCTATACGCCGGTGATCCGGCGCGCCGACAAGCCGGACGCTGTGGCCTGGTTCATCCGTAACCATCCGGAAGTCACCGACGCGCAGGTGATCAAGCTGATCGGCACGACCAAGGCGACGATCAACAACGTGCGCGACAAGTCCCACTGGAACGCGACCAACATCAAGCCGGTGGACCCGGTGACACTGGGCCTGTGCAGCCAGATCGAGCTCGACGAGGTGATCGCCAAGGCCGCCGACAAGCGCCGCAAGATGGACGCCGAAAAAGCAGCGCGGTCCGAAGGACCGGGGCTTGCGCCCGCGCAGGACACGCCGGCGCCCTTCGTTCCGGAGCCGGCTGAGACGTACAAGAAGAACATCTCCGCCGACGACGTGTTCCGCGACTTTGAGTGATCTTGCAGGCGGGTGGTCAGTCCGCCCGCCTGAGGAACACATAGAAGGCGCCCGCCCCGCCATGCCGGGGATGGGATTCGGCGTAACCTGACACGAGGCGCCGGGCGCCGGGCGATTCCAGCCAGAGCAGGAAGTTTCGGCGCAGGACGCCCTGCCCTTCCTTGCCCTTGCCGGTGATGACGAGAACGCAGCGCACACCGTCCGCCTGCTGATTTTCCAGGAACGCAGGAAGCGCGCGGGCCGCGCTGGCCTGGGTATGGCCATGTAGGTCGAAACTGGCGGCGATCGTCAGCTTGCCGCGCCGGACTTTCTTCTCGCCGCTCCGCTCGGCAGGCAAGCCGGGTGTTTTGGGCGCTGGCGGCGGTTTGGGGCGGGCAGCCGGGGTCGGCGCGGGCGGGTCAAGATCCTGCCCGCCTTCGCCGAGCGCTTCGGAAAAAGCATCGAGATCGGCGGTACGCGGACCAATCGGCCTCACCGTCGCCGCGACCCGCGCCCAAGCGAGGGCTTCTTCCGGCGACAGGCTGCGGCGTTTCATCAGCCGGGCTGGTCCGTGACGGGCAATGCGGCGACGAGACCGGCCGCAAACATCCGCGCCGCGACCGCACGCGGCAACAGAACCCAGAGCCGGCCCGGCGCGTTCATCGTTCCAGCGCGGTTGCCGGCCTCGAAACCGGTGCCGAAATAGATGTCACCCCGCACCGGACCCTTGATGGCGCCGCCGGTATCCTGCGCGACCAGAAGGCCTGACCAATCGCCGCCAAGGCTCGGCGCGTTGGTCTGCACGAACATCGGCACGCCGAGGGCATGGAAAGCCGGGTCCACCGCCATAGACCCCATCGCGGTGAGCGGTGTGTTGTGCGCGCCGACCGGGCCTAGCGCGGGATCGCCTTCCGGGAGGGACTGGAAGAAGACGAAGCGCGGATTGGTATTCATCGCTTCGCGCACTTCGGCGGCGCTGGCCTGGTCCATCCAGGCGCGGATGCCTTGCATGGAGGCAGCGCCGCGCGTGATGCGGCCGGTTTCGATCAGCCAGTTGACGACCGACTTGAAGGGCTGGCCGTTATGCGCGGCGTAGCCCGCGCGAAGGGTCTTGCCATCCGGGAAGGTGAGGCGGCCGGAGCCCTGCACCTGCAGGAAGAAGACATCCGATGGGTGAGCATAGGCAATCGCCGGCCCGCCGCGCGCGGTGATGTCGGCGCGGGGGGGATAGGGACGGGTTGAACCATCTGCGAGACGCTGCAGCGGCGCGTCGCCGTTTGCGACGAAATCCGGCGGCAGCGCAAAGACCGGCTCAGTGAAGGGCGCCTCGGGCGACCGGCGCGCTTCGTACATCGGCTCGAAATAGCCGGTGAACTTCTGTTTGCCGTCCTTGTCGATGATCTCAATGGGCACGAACTCGGTTTCGAAGATCGCCCGGGCGGCGGCTTCGTCTGGTGCGGCGATCAGGGCCGCGCAGCCCGGTTCCCAGTCTCCCGCCGATCCGGCCCACGGCACGCTGAGCGACAGGGGCGCGTCCCAGGCGCGGCGGGTAAAGCGGTCGCAGGTTCGCCGGAAGGCTTCGACGGGCGCGATCAGAGCCGCTGTGCTCCAGCCCGGCAGCTCAGAATAAGTGGCGGGGCGCGGGCCGGGCGCGGGGGTGGCCGGCGATGATGGCAGGGCCGGCTCCGCGGGCAGCGGGGCGGTTGGCCCTGCTGGCGGCGGCGCCGACTGGCAACCAGCGAGCATGACGAGAGTGAGAAGAACGTATCGTGCGGGGTACATCACGGGTTTATGCCGCGAAAGCCATTCGCCTGTCACGCTTACAATATGCTCATGCCGCGCCTGACAGGCGAAAGCCCGTCAGCCTGCGACTTCAACGTCGTCGAGCAGCCAGTTCGGGTCATCCGCCGTGACGACGCGTTTGAAGGTCCAGATTTCCCGGGCCGTGCGCGTGGTCTCGCCGTCGCCAAGCTCGGCATCGTAGCGCACGCTAATCCGGGCGAGACTGCCTTCGAGTTCGGCACGGTCGATTTCCGCGCGCTTGATGCGGAGGAGTTCGAACGCACGCTCGCCCGAGGCGTCGCGTTCGGTGATGGCCGCGTCCCAGGCCTGATAGACATCATCATCGAGCAGCGGACGCAGTGCGGCGCGGTCGCCGCGGGCATAGGCGCCGACGATCATTGTGTAGGCGGCCTTGGCGCCGCGCAGGAAGTCTTCGGCAGTGAAGGATTGGTCGACATTATAGATATCTTCGAGACCGCCCGCCGCCGGGCCTGTGAACGAGGGGCGCTCTGGTTCGGCCCGCCGGGCCTGCGGGACGGACGGTTCGGGCGCGCTCTTGCGCTGCTCCGGCGCCGGAGACGGACGCTGCATCGGACGCTCATCGCCGCCCTTGCCGAGCGCCACATAAAGCCGCCAGAGCACGAACAGTGCCACGCCAGCCAGGATGAGGACTTCGATCACGGGGTTCGACATTTTGAGCGCGGAGTCCTTAATCAATCCAAAGGTGTCGGACGTAGATAGTGCAGGCAAGACGTCCCTGCCAGCCTTTGCGTTGCGCGGCCAAGGGGCGCATGATAGCGGCGCCGGGAGGGACCCGCCCGACCGGACCTTGAAAGCAGAGGACTGATTATGACAGATACCAGCGCCCCAGCAAACCCCGGCCCTGACGGCGGGGCGCCTTCCCCGGCTTCTTTGAGGGTGCTCGGGCAGTATGTGAAAGATCTTTCATTCGAGAATCCGGGCCACGCCCCGGCCCAGACCCAGCCGAACATCGATCTGGGCATTGATGTGGGCGCCGCCCCGCACGTTGACGGCAACGGGATGTTCGAGGTGTCGTTGAAGCTGTCAGCGCGGGCGGTTTCGGGCGAGACGACCTTGTTCATCACAGAACTGGACTATGCTGGCCTGTTCCAACTGCAGAACGTGACCGAAAAACAGATCGAGCCGATGCTGCTGATCGAATGCCCCCGGCTGCTGTTTCCGTTCGCGCGGCGCATCATTGCCGAGATTACCCGCGAAGGCGGCTTCCCGCCCCTGCTGATCGATCCGGTCGATTTCGTGCAGCTCTACCAGGCGCAGTATCGCAAGGCGGCCGAACGGGCCGCCGGCGCCGAAGCGGGCAGCTAATTCACCGATTTCCAGAGGGCACCATCGCCGAACGTCTCGATGAAGGCGGCGTGTGCCGCCAGTTCTGCGGGCGTGACAGGCCGCACAATGGGTTTCGGACGCTGCAAGGCGGGCGGGCGCGCCTCGCTGCCCTCTGCGCCGCTGTCACCATCAAAGCTGAACGCGCGGGCGCGGCCGCCGCGCAGTTCGAGATAGACGCTCGCGAGCAGTTGGCTGTCGAGCAGCGCGCCGTGGAGGGTGCGGCTTTCCAGTGAGATGTCGAACCGTTTGCACAGCGCATCGAGGCTGGCGGGCGCGCCGGGGAAACGCTTGCGGGCCATTGCCACGGTATCGATCCAGCGCTCCTGCGGGATGGGCGGGCGGGCGCACCGGGACAGCTCCGCATTGAGGAAGCCCCGGTCGAACGACGCGTTGTGGGCGACGAGCGTTGCGTCGCCAAGGAAGCTGAGGAAGGCGTCCACGATATCCGGATGTTCGAAAGGCGGCGCGTCCTTCAGGTCAGCGTCGGTGATGCCGGTGATGCGGATGGTCGCTTCGGAGACCGGCTTGCCCGGATTGATCCGCCGGCGGAAGGTTCGCCCGGTCGGGATATAGTTGATGAGTTCGACGGCGCCGATCTCGATGATGCGCTCGCCCTGGGCGGGGTCGAGACCGGTTGTCTCGGTATCGAAGGCAATCTCGCGGATCCGGGGGGTCATGGGCGAGCTCCTTCAGCAAGGCGGTGCATCAGGGCGATGACGCTGCGAACCTGGTCGCGCGCAAAGTCAAAACCGTGAGCAGTTGAGAGAATAAAGTCGGCGCGGGCGCGTTTTTCGGCGTCCGGCATCTGGCGGGCGAGGATCGCTTCGAACGCTTCGGGCGTCATGCCGGGCCGCGCGAGGACGCGGGCCCGCTGAACGGCGGGCGAGGCTGACACCACCAGGGTGAAATCGCAATGCGCATTGCCGCCCGTTTCAAACAGGAGGGGTATGTCCAGCACGCAGAAGCGGGCGCCGTCCGCGTGAGACTGCTGACGGAACTCGGCCTGCGCGGCGCCCGCAAGTGGATGAACGATGCGCTCCAGCCGCTTCATCGCCTCGGGATTGTCGAGCACGTGGGTGCGCAGCACGGTCCTGTCGACGGCGCCATTTGCGGTAACGCCCGGAAAGGCCGCCTCGATCGGCGCCACGGCGGCGCCGCCCTCGGCGTAGAGGGCGTGCACGGCAGCGTCCGCGTCATAGACCGCGACACCGTCTTCCCGGAAGAGGGTCGCCGTTGCGGATTTCCCCATCCCGATGGAACCGGTCAGTCCAAGGACAATCATTGGACCGCCTCCAGAAGCTTACGTGCGCGTGCGTGCGCCGCAGCGAGATCCGGACGTGTGCCGAACCAGTGCTCAAAACTTAGTGACGCCTGCGCGACCAGCATGCCGAGCCCGTCGAGCGCGCGCCAGCCCTGGCGGCGGGCTTCGGTGAGCGCGGCCGCCGCGCCTTTGCCGTAACTTATGTCGTAGAAGATGCCGCCTGCGGATTTCGGGAGTTCGAATGCGCCGCCGCTGTGGCCGATACTGAGCGTATTGATGATCACGCCCGCCCGGGCCGCTTCGCGCAGGCCGCTACCCAGTGGAAGGATTCGCGCCGAGGGGGCAAGGTCGAGGGCCAGGGCCTCAGCGCGCGCGATCGTCCGGTTACAGATGGTCAGGCGGGCGCCCCGGCGCGTCAATACATCCGCCAATGCCCGGGCCGACCCCCCTGCCCCGAGAAGAAAGACCTCGCGGCCTTCGACAGCGATTTCCCCGAAATCCAGTGTCAGAGCGAAGCCCGGAGCATCCGTATTCTCGGCGCGCCAGCCACCGCCGGGCGCAGGAACAAGTGTATTGGCTGCGCCGATGCGGCGAGCGGTGTCACTCGCACTGACCGCCAGGCGCAACGCTTCTTCCTTGTGCGGCAGGGTGATATTGAGACCAGCCGCCTTATGCCCGTCGAGCGATGTCAGGGCGGTGGCGAGTTCGCCTGTCTTGACCTCAAGCGCCGCATAGACTGCCCCAATCCTGTTGAGACGCAGCCAATAGTTGTGGATATACGGCGACAGGGAGTGCGCGACCGGGTCTCCTATGACGCCGAGCAGGCGGGTCATTGCGGTAAGACCTTCCGGACGCGGAGGTAATCGAGCAGAGGCAGAAGCGGCAGGCCGAGGATCGAGAAGTAATCGCCTTCAATGCTGGAAAAGAGCTGCGACCCGAGGCTTTCCAGCTGGTAGGCGCCGACGGTGGACAGCAGGCTTTGGCCGCAACGATCTACATATCCGTCGATGAATTCCGGCGTCAGGTGCCGCATCGTCAGGCGCGGGCGCGCGAGATGACGCCAGACAAGCCGGCCCTCTTCGCAGACAACGATCGCAGTCTCGAGCGTGTGGCTCTTGCCCGACAGGCGGGTGAGATGGCTGCGGGCTTCGGCGAGGTCGGCCGGTTTGTCGAAGGCCTCGTTGCCGAGGGCCAGCATCTGGTCGCCGCCGATGACGAGGCCGCCGCGAGCCGAGGATACGCGCACCGCTTTCAGTTCCGCGAGCTGCATGGCCTGGTCGCGAACCGGGACACCTTCGGCGCGCAAGCTCGTCCGGAACGAGGCTTCATCGACGTTCGGCGCAACGCTTTGTGCGGTGACGCCGGCCGCTGCCAAGAGGGCGCGCCGGCTGGCGCTGCCGGAGGCAAGCGTGACTTCAAGGCTCATGCATGGCCCCGGCGTTCATAAAGCAGGTTGAGGATCGCCGCGGCGGTTTCTTCCACCGAACGGCGCGAGACATCAATGGTTTTCCAGTTGTTGCGCTGGAACAGGCGGTTCGCCTGCGTGATCTCTTCGCGCACCGCTTCTTCATCGGCGTAGTCGCCGGCATCGTCCTGGTTTAGCGACATCAGCCGCTGGCGCCGTATCTGGACAAGCCGCTCAGCCGAGATTTTCAGCCCCACAACGAGCGGCCCCTTGTCACCGAGACGTTCGAGAAAGTCCGGCAAAGGGGCTCCGGGGACGAGCGGAATATTTCCGGCGCGGACTTTCCGGTTGGCGAGATAGACGCAGGTGGGTGTTTTCGACGTGCGGCTGACACCCAGCAAGATCACATCGGCGCCAACCAGGCTTTCCATGTTCTGGCCGTCATCGTGCGCGAGGGTGAAGTTGATCGCCTCCATCCGCTCGAAATAGTCCTCGTCCATCGCGTGCTGGCCGGCGACGCGGTTGTTGGCTGGGACGCCGAGATGGCGGCTGAGCATGGCGATCGAGGGATCGAGCACGGGCAAAGTCGGAATGCTGCGCTCTCGGCAGAAGGCTTCCAGCCGGCCGCGCAGGCCCGCATCCGAGATGGTGTACCAGACGACGCCGGGCGCTGCTTCGATTTCCCGGGTGACCCGCTCAAGCTGGCGCTCGGAGCGTACCAGGTAGTAGTTGTGCTCGAGCGGCTGGATATTCTCGAACTGGGCGCAAGCTGCCCGCTGCACGGCGTTCAGCGTTTCGCCCGTCGAGTCCGAGACGAGGTGGACGTTGAAGTAGATGGCGGGCCGGACCGGGCGTGTCATGGTGCTTCTCTTGCCGGGCGTTCCGGCTTTGCACAAGGGTTGTGACTCGCCTGTGAATTGCCTGCCTCTCCACAAGGAGTCACACGGTTTCCACAGGCCTGCGAATCCGACTCCCCGATGATCCCTGCTTGTTCCGCATTGTGACTCGGCGCCCGCATTAACCTAACGTTAACCATTGATCAACGTGAGGAATTCTCCCGCGCGTCCGAATGCCCCAAGCTGTGACTCAGTTGTGGATTTTGGTGGACAAGCCCGGATAAACCGGGCTCTCCAAGAATCCAGCAGCATCATAAGTATAAGCGCCCTCACGGGCTCATTTGAATGGGATTGAAAGGGGTAGAGCGATGGCCGGCGCCAGCGGGAAGAAATTCTTGGACGTGCTTGCAGGAGAGGCGGTCTCCCCTCCTCCGGTCTGGATGATGCGCCAGGCAGGTCGCCACCTTCCGGAATACCTCGAAACACGCTCCCGCGCGCGCGACTTCCTTGATTTCTGCTACACGCCGTCCCTCGCCTCAGAGGCAACGCTCCAGCCAGTGCGCCGATACGGCATGGACGCCGCGATCCTGTTTGCTGACATTCTTCTCATCCTCGATGCGATGGGCCTCGATGTTGCGTTTGAGAAGGGCGAGGGCCCGCTGGTGGAAGTCATTCATTCTGCGTCCGATCTCGCACGGGTTCAGCCGCAGGCCGCAGCTGACAAGCTGTCGCCGGTCTACGAGACGGTGTCGCGTGTCAAAGCGCAGCTGCCTTCTTCGTGCGCGCTGATCGGTTTTGCGGGATCGCCCTGGACGGTGACGCTTTATGCGGTCGAAGGCCGGGGCAAGACCGACAAGTCGATGGCCTGGCGCTGGGCGCATGGACGGCCGGATGAACTCGCTGCTGCGATGGATCTCGTGACCGAAGCGACCGCGCACTATCTCGCGCGGCAAGTCGAGGCGGGCGCTGACGCCCTGATGCTGTTCGACAGCTGGGCGGAGGGCCTTGCTGACAATATCTTCGAGGAAGTGATCATTGCGCCTACGAGGAAGCTGGTCACCCGGCTCCGGCAAATGGGTGTCATGGTGCCGATCATTGGCTTCCCACGCGGCGCGGGCGTGATGGTGCCGGCCTATGTGAAGGCCACGGGCGTGACGGGCGTGGGCCTCGACACGGCCGCGTTGCCCACGTTCGTAAATGCTTCTCTGCCCAAAGGATTCCCCGTTCAGGGCCATCTTGATCCGCTGCTGCTGATCGAGGGGGGAGCGCGTCTTGACGCACGTGTGGACCAGATTCTGGACGCTTACCGGGGTCGGCCCCATATCTTTAATCTTGGGCACGGGGTTCGCCCAGAAACGCCGATCGCAAATGTCGAGCGCGCGCTGAACCGGATTCGAAAGGGATAAGTCTGCCCATGGGCCGCAGAATCGCCGTTGTCCTCTTTAACCTCGGCGGTCCGGACAAGCCCGCGTCCGTACAGCCCTTTTTGCAGAACCTCTTCCGGGATCCCGCAATCATCCGGGCCCCCCTGCCCTTGCGCTGGTTCCTGGCACGGCTGATTTCGCGCACGCGGGCATCAGCAGTGATCAAGAACTATGCGATGATGGATGCTGGCGGGGGCTCACCGCTGCTGCGCGAAACTGAGGTTCAGGCCAAGGCGCTCGAAGAGGAGCTGGCGAAACGGCTACCGGACGATGAGGTCAAATGCTTCATTGCGATGCGGTACTGGCATCCCTTCACCGAAGAAGCTGCAGCTGAAGTGAAACGCTGGCGCGCGGACGGCGTTGTGCTGCTGCCCCTATATCCGCAGTTTTCGACCACGACCACGGGCTCGTCGCTGGAGGCCTGGAAGAAAGCCTTCAACGGCGCGGCAAAAACAGTGTGCTGCTTCCCGTTCGAGGAAAACTTCGTTTCCGCGCACGTCGACCGCATCCTTGAAGCGCACAAGAGGGCCGGAGCGCCGGAACAGGTGACATTACTGTTGTCAGCCCACGGATTGCCTGAACAGGTTGTCCGCGACGGCGACCCCTATCAGTGGCAGTGCGAAACGCTGGCTGAAATGATCGCCGGCCGGGTGCCTGCACATTGGGAAGTGATCCCCTGTTACCAGTCGCGCGTGGGCCCCCTCAAGTGGATTGGTCCGGCCACGGAAGCTGAAGTCGAGCGCGCGGCGAAGGCGAAAAAGCATATCCTGATTGCGCCGATCGCCTTCGTTTCGGAACATATCGAGACGCTGGTCGAACTTGGCGAAGAATACAGGCTGATCGCCGAAGCCGATGGCGCGGCAAGCTATACCCGTGTCGAGGCATTGGGTACGCATCCCGGCTTCATCCATACACTGGCCCAGGAAACCTTGGCCGCGCTGGACATGAATGAGAAAATCCGTTCCTGCGCTGGGGGCAGGCTTTGCCCATCGGGCTGGACGGGGTGCCCGCATGTGGTCACACCCCAGAAGGCGGGTGAGCGGGTCAAGGAACTGGCGGGCTGAGGGCAAGGCATGGACATCTATCTCTGGGTCAAGTCGGCCCACCTCGTGTTTGTTGTGGCCCTGATGGCCGGGTTGCTTATCTATCCGCGCTATAAGATCCACCAATTGGCGAGCCGTCCGGGTGAACCGCTTTTCGAGACGATGCGGGACGCCTCGGCCCGCCTGAAACGCATCATCCTAAACCCCAGCCTTATCCTGGTCTGGGGTCTGGGGCTCTGGATGCTGTATCTGAACCCATCTCTGCTCGAGCAGGGCTGGATGCATGCCAAGCTCGCCCTGGTGCTCGCCATCACCGCCGTGCACGCCTATTTTGCGGTCCTCGGCAAGAGGGTGGACGCGGTGACGGGCACGGTTGACGCCAAGATGCTTCGAATGCTCAACGAAGTGCCGTTCATCCTGATGATCGGGGTTGTGATCCTCGTGATCGTCAAGCCGTTCTGAGGCTCGCGCCTTTCAGGCTTGACCTTTCAGGCCAAATTGACGATGACGGTGCCTGCCGGTGCGCCCGATCCTTGCGGCGCCCCTAGATTCTCCCTAACCGGCTCCCCCTTTAGCTAAATCCAAAATCCGGACCGCTCCGAATGGCTTCCTCGATGCTCGACAACCTTACCAGCGTGACCCTTCGCGAACTCAAGGCAAAAACGCCGGAGGAGTTGCTGCTCTATGCTGAAGAACTCGAGGTCGAAAATGCCTCGTCCATGAGGACGCAGGACATGCTGTTTGCGATCCTCAAGGAGCTGGCCGACAGTGAAGTCGAGATCACAGGCCTTGGCGTTCTGGAAGTGCTGACCGACGGGTTCGGGTTCTTGCGCTCGCCGGAATCGAACTACCTGCCGGGCCCGGGCGACATCTATGTCAGCCCCGAAGTGCTGAAGAAGGCGAACATCCGCACGGGCGACACCGTGGAAGGGCCCATCATCGCCCCACAGGATCCCGAGCGCTACTTTGCGCTCACCGATGTGAGCCGGATCAATTTCGAAGATCCGGACAAGGCCAACAAGAAGGTCCACTTCGACAACCTGACACCGCTTTACCCGGACCGCCGCCTGAAAATGGAAAGCCGCGATCCGACCAAGAAGGACCGCTCCGGCCGCGTCATCGATATCGTCGCCCCGATCGGCAAAGGCCAGCGCGCCTTGATCGTTGCCCCTCCCCGGACCGGTAAAACCGTCCTCATGCAGAACATCGCTGCCGCGATCGAAGAGAACCATCCTGAGTGCTACCTGATCGTACTGCTGATCGACGAGCGCCCCGAAGAGGTGACCGACATGCGCCGCACGGTGAAGGGTGAAGTGGTTGCTTCGACCTTCGATGAGCCGGCGACCCGCCACGTTCAGGTCGCCGAGATGGTGATCGAGAAAGCCAAGCGTCTCGTTGAGCACAAGCGCGACGTGGTCATTCTTCTGGACTCGATCACGCGTCTCGGCCGCGCCTACAACACAACCGTACCTTCCTCCGGCAAGGTGCTGACGGGCGGCGTGGACGCCAACGCCCTCCAGCGTCCGAAGCGCTTCTTCGGCGCAGCGCGCAATGTTGAGAATGGCGGATCCCTGACGATTGTCGCCACCGCCCTGATCGATACGGGCAGCCGGATGGACGAAGTGATCTTTGAGGAGTTCAAGGGCACGGGTAACTCCGAGATCGTCCTTGACCGGAAGATCGCCGACAAGCGCACCTTCCCGGCGCTGGACATCATGAAATCCGGAACACGCAAAGAGGAACTCATCACGCCGCAGGACCAGCTCTCGAAGATCTACATCCTGCGCCGCATCCTGGGCCCGATGGGCACGAGCGACGCGATCGACTTCCTGATCGACAAGCTGCGCCAGACCAAGAACAATGACGAATTCTTCGAAGCGATGAAGAACTGACGGCGGGCGCTGCATGGGCGCTCGGGATACAATCTGTGCGCTCGCCTCGGGGCCCCTGCCCTGCGCAATTGCTGTGGTGCGGATTTCGGGCCCGGCCGTCTGTGAGATTGGCGCCCAGTTTCTGGCGAGTGGTTTGACGCCCGCCCGGCGCGGCTCACTCACGAAACTGATCGACCGCGAGGGCCGGCTCGTTGACGAGGGCATCGCGCTTTTTGCTCCGGCACCGAACTCTTATACCGGGGAGGACACACTCGAACTCTTCCTGCATGGCGGACCCGCCGTTGTGGCTCACGCGCTAGAGATACTGACATCCTTGCCTGACGTCCGGCTTGCCGAGCCCGGCGAGTTTACCCGGCGCGCGTTCGAGGCTGGCAAGCTGAACCTGACCCAGGCCGAAGGTGTCGCCGACCTGATCGAAGCCGAGACCCTGGCCCAAAAGGGTCAGGCCCTTCGCCAGCTGTCGGGTGGATTGTCAGAAACGTATGCCCGGTGGCGCGACGAGCTCATGGGTCTTCTCGCCCTTGTCGAAGTGATGGTCGACTTCCCGGACGAGGGGGACGTTGCCTCCAATGCCGCCTCGCCCGCCCACGCGAAAGTTAGCGTGCTTATGCGCGAGGTCGAAGCGGCGCTTGGCGACGGCGGCATCGGCGAACGCATCCGCGACGGCTTCCGGCTCGCTATCATCGGCGCGCCAAACGCGGGCAAATCGACCCTCCTCAACCGGCTTGCCGGACGCGAGGCGGCTATCGTCACGGCCCGGCCGGGTACCACCCGCGACGTGATCGAGATCCGGAAAGTGCTCGGCGGCCAGGTCGTCTGGATTGCGGATACGGCTGGCCTCAGGGAGACCGATGACGAGATCGAGGCGGAGGGGATCCGCCGGGCACGGATGACGGCGGACGATGCCGACCTCTGCATCCAGCTCGTCGATGCCTCCGATCCGGCCGCCCCCCCTCCCCTCCCCTACCCAGCGCCGAAAGGCATCCGGGTCGTGAACAAGAGCGACCTGGTGAGCCCGGCAGCGGCCGCATCGGCTGACTTTATAGTCAGCGCGAAGGACGGCGCGGGGATCGATGTCCTCGAAGCCGGGCTTGCCGAAAGGATCGCGGCGCTTGCCGGATCGGTCGAGGCGCCGGTCATTACCCGGGCGCGCCACCGGGAAAAACTGACCCGGGGCCTAACGGCGCTGGCATCCGCCAAAGCGGCGCTCGAAGGCGATCTGGGGTTTGAACTCGTGGCCGAGGACCTTCGCCTGGCCATCCGGGAGATGCAGGGCATCATCGGAGAGATCGGAGTTGAGGACGTGCTGGGCGCGGTCTTCTCTCGCTTCTGCATCGGGAAATAGGCTATAGGGTTCGGGGGGCCGCGGCGCTATATAGCGCCCTCCCCCCCCGCTTAAGAGATGGTTAATGCCCACCCCGGCCGGCTTTGATGTGATCGTGATCGGCGGCGGCCATGCCGGCTGCGAAGCCGCGGCAGCGTCCGCGCGCTTCGGTGCGCGCACCGCGCTCGTCACCCACAAGCGATCGACCATCGGCGAGATGAGTTGCAACCCGGCCATCGGCGGCCTCGGCAAGGGGCATCTCGTCCGCGAGATCGATGCCCTCGACGGCGTCATGGGGCGCATGGCGGACAAGGCGGGCATCCAGTTCCGGATGCTTAACCGGTCGAAGGGTCCCGCCGTCTGGGGCCCCCGCGCGCAGATCGACCGGAAGCTCTACCGCGCGGCGATGCAGGCCGAGCTCGCCGCTTATTCAAACCTGACGATCATCGAAGACGGCGCCGAAGACCTGATCCTGGAAAACGGAACCGTCGCCGGAATCATCGGTTCGACAGGGACCCCCTACCGCGCCGCCAGAGTGGTCATCACGACCGGTACCTTCCTGAAGGGCGTTATCCATATCGGCGCGAAGCGCATCCCGGCAGGCCGGGTCGGCGAGGCGCCTGCCATCGGATTGTCGGACCGTCTGTATGCGCTCGGCCTTCCGATGGGTCGCCTCAAGACGGGCACGCCTGCGCGTCTCGACGGGCGGACGATCCATTGGGACCGTCTCGAGATGCAGCCCGCCGATGACGCGCCGATCCCGTTCAGTTTCCTGACGGACCGGATTGATGTTCCCCAGGTCGCGTGCGCCATCACCTGGACGACGCCCGAGACCCATGCGATCATCGACGCAAACCTCTGCCAGTCGGCGGTCTATTCGGGAGCGATCGCTGGACGGGGCCCCCGCTATTGCCCATCGATCGAAGACAAGGTGCATCGCTTCGCAGACCGCGACCGGCATCAGATCTTCCTCGAGCCGGAAGGCCTGGATGATCACACGGTCTATCCGAATGGTATCTCGACCTCCCTTCCGGAAGAGATCCAGGACCAGTTCATCCGGACCATTCCGGGCCTCGAGGATGTGGTGATCCTCCAACATGCCTATGCCATCGAGTATGACTATGTAGACCCGCGTGCACTTTCGCCGGCGCTCGAAGTGAAAGCCATGCCGGGCCTCTATCTCGCCGGCCAGATCAACGGGACGACCGGATATGAAGAGGCGGCTGCCCAGGGACTGATGGCGGGATTGAACGCGGCCCGCTGCGCCGCTGGAAAAGACGCGGTCATCTTCGACCGCGCGCAAGCCTATATCGGCGTCCTGATTGACGATCTCGTCACCCGCGGTGTGACGGAGCCGTATCGCATGTTTACATCGCGTGCCGAATACCGCCTCGCCCTCCGCGCCGATAACGCTGATCAGCGGCTGACCTCTGGTGGGATTGAAGCCGGCGTGGTCGGCCCGGACCGGGCGGCGATGTTTCACGTGAAACATCGCGCACTCGATGAGGCCCGCGCACAGCTCAAGCGTCTGACTCTGTCCCCGGCCGCAGCGGTGAAAGCCGGATGGGCGATCAATCAGGATGGCCGGGTCCGGTCAGCCTGGGAGTATCTGGCCTACAAGGACATCACGTTGAGCCATCTCCGCCAGGTCTGGCCAGAGTTGGTCGCGATCCAGGACGAGATCGGCGCCCAGATAGAAATCGAAGCCCTCTATGCCGCATATATTGACCGCCAGTCGGAAGACGTCGCCGCCCTGCGCCGGGACGAGTCGCTGACACTCCCGGGCGACCTCGACTATGATGCCATCGGTGGGCTTTCGAACGAGGTCCGTTCGAAACTCAAGACCGTCCGGCCGATCACGCTCGGGCAGGCGGCACGCATTGAAGGCATCACGCCCGGGGCCTTGACCGCGCTTCTCGGCTACGTGAAACGCGTCCGACGCACAGGCTAGGCCCGGACAGGATTGGCAATGACAAGTATGGACGACCGCGCGGCCTTCCTCGCCGCTCATGATGTTTCACGTGAAACATTGGCAAGGCTCGACACCGTGATTGCGACCCTCGACGACTGGCGCACGCGGAGCAATCTGATCGGTCCGAAGGAGTGGCCGCAGATCTGGACGCGGCATGTCGGGGACTCGGCCCAGTTGCTCGACCGGATTCCCGATACGGCCCGTGTGGTCGATCTCGGATCGGGGGCGGGCTTTCCCGGATTGATTCTCGCGGCCGCCCGTCCGGCGGGACATGTGACCATGATCGAGAGCATCGGAAAAAAATGTGCGTTCCTTCGCGCAGCCATTTCGGCAGCCGATTTGCCAGCTGAGGTCTGGCAAGGGCGGGTTGAGGCGGCGCCCCCGATCGCCGCGTCCTATGTCACGGCACGGGCATTTGCCCCGCTGCCGGCACTGATGAATTATGCCGCGCCTTGGCTGCTGAAAGGCGCGACAGGGGTTTTCCCGAAAGGCGAACGCTGGAAAGAAGAATTGACGTCAGCCCAGCAAAAGTGGAGTTTCGCTTATCAAGCGATTCCAAGTCGCATCGGTGGTGCCGGGGTCATTTTAATCGTCAGGGAAGCGGCACATCGTCATGGCTAAGCCTAGGATATTTGCAATTGTGAATCAAAAGGGCGGGGTCGGGAAAACGACCACGTCCATCAATCTCGGGACGGCTCTGGCCGCCGTCGGTCGCCGCGTCCTGATCGTCGACTTCGACGCGCAGGGGAATGCATCGACGGGTCTGGGAATCTCGCGCGCGGATCGTTTGCGCACGTCCTACGATCTGGTCGTGGACCGGATTCCGCTCGAGGAGGCCGTGCTCTCCACGATCGTGCCGCGCCTCGATATCGTTCCGGGCGATGAGAACCTGTCGGGTGTCGAGACCGAACTCGCCGGTGACGGCCGCCGGTCGTACCGTCTCAAGGAAGCGCTCCAGGCCTACGTTGCGCGCGCCGAGTCTGGCGACCTCGTTAAGTATGATTACGTCTTGATCGACTGTCCGCCTTCGCTTTCGGCTTTGACCGTCAACGCAATGACAGCGTCCGACGCTTTGCTTGTTCCGCTGCAATGTGAGTTCCTGGCGCTGGAAGGCCTGTCCCAGCTTCTGCGCACGGTCGAAGTTGTTCGCTCCGGTCTCAACCCGGCCCTCGAGATCCAGGGCGTCGTGCTGACGATGTACGACCGCCGCAACTCGCTGTCTGATCAGGTCGCCAACGAAGTGCGCTCCTTCTTCGGCAGCAAAGTTTATAACACCGTCATCCCGCGCAACGTGCGCTTGTCTGAAGCGCCCTCGTTCGGCAAGCCTGCGCTCCTCTATGATTATCGCTGCCCGGGCAGCGAGGCTTACATCCGCCTCGCGTCGGAAGTCCTGCAGCGTGAGAAGGCGAGGGTGGCATGAGCAGCGAACCACTGGATGACGGCCGCAAGGTTTCCCGTCTCGGCCGGGGTCTCTCCGCCCTGATTGGCGAAGTCGAATCGATGGGTGGCCGCCAGGCGGACCCGGCCCCGCTTCCGGTTCCCGATCTGCCCATCGTAGACCGGCCGAACGAGATTGCGCTCGAGCTTATCCGGCGCAACCCAGCCCAACCCCGGCGCAGCTTTGATGACGGCGAACTGGGTGAGCTCGCCGAGTCCCTCAGGACGAAGGGCGTGCTCCAGGCGATCCTGGTCCGGCCCGATCCGAAAGAGGCGGGCAAGTTCCAGATCATCGCCGGCGAGCGCCGCTGGCGCGCCGCGCGCATGGCGGGCCTCACGCACATTCCGGCGGTCGTCCGCGAAGTGGATGACCTCGCCCTCCTTGAGATCGGCATCATCGAAAACGTCCAGCGGTCCGATCTCAATCCGATCGACGAGGCCGAGGCCTATGACGCGCTCATCAAACGGTTCGGACGGACGCAGGACAGCCTCGCGACCAGCGTCGGCAAGAGCCGGGTCCACATCTCGAACACGCTCCGTCTTCTCCAGCTTTCTGAAGGCGCGCGTGTCCATGTCCGCGCCGGACGGATCTCGGCCGGCCATGCCCGCGCGGCTCTTGGCAGCGCGAATCCGGAAGCCTTGATCGAGCTCGCTATCGAGCGTGGCTTCAGCGTCCGCGAGGTTGAGGCCCAGGCGCGCGAGTCCCGCGAAGCGGGGACCGGTTCCAAATCATCGCCGCCAAAAGTGGCGCCTGAAAAGGATGTCGATACCGAAGCGCTTGAAGCCGACATCAGCCGCGAGCTCGGCCTTGTGGTCGATATCCGGCACGGCAAGGATGGCGGTGAGATCCGGATCAAGTACCGCGACCTCGAACAGCTCGACGAAGTCTGCAAACGGCTGACGGCGAAACGCAAGCTCTGAAGGCTACTGCGCCGCTTCGGCAACCCTTGCCAGATCGTTAATCAGTAGACGGATGACCGGGTCGGCCGTTGCGCCCGCCCTCTTCGCCTGGGTCTCGGCATCATGGATCCGCTGGAGGATTCTGAGCAACCGTTTCGGTGGCCAGGTATTCATCCGTTTACGGAAGTCCGGCCATTCGTTCGGCCAGACCGGCGGACGCAGGCTCCGCCCCGGATTGGCATCACCGGCAGCGATCTTTTCGTGGGCATTCAGCATCCGGAGCACCTCCAACTGCAGAGACCGCAGAACTGAAATCGGGCTCGTGCCGGCGTCGGTCAAACGGTCCAGCGCCGAGTGTGCTTCCGGCGGCCGCCCTTCCAGTGCAGCCAGCAGGACACCGCTCATGTCCTGGTTCAGGCTTGTCGCGGTCAGGGCAAGGACGTCCTGGACGTTGACCGGACGGCCGAGGCCGCGGGCATAAAGTGCGAGCTTCTCGATCTCCGAATTGGCAATCGCACGGTGGCCGGGCAGGCCGGCGGCAAAGAGGGTGAGGGCGTCCTCGTCGATGACAGCGCCGTCGGCCATCAGGGCGGCGCGCACCCGCTCGCCGATATCGGCGGCCTCTTCCTCGAACAGTTGCAGGCAAGCTGTCCGCGCCGCCTTCTCGGCGGCCGCCCTCAGTTTCGACTTTGACGCCAGGCTTCCCGCCTCGATGACCAGCCGCGCTGCATAGCGCCCCGGATGGGCGTCGCCCATTTCGATGGCTTCGATCAGCAAGGCGGCGATCTTGTCTCCGCTGGTGCGCAGGCGGATGGCGCGCTTTTCGCCAAGAAGGGACACCGCCTCCAGCGCATCGAACAACAGCGACGGATCTTTTCGCACGGCCTCGTCGTCGAGCACCGTTACCTCGAGTTCGCCCTTGCCCCGCCAGGCGCTCAGCACCGATTGTACAGCGTCGGAGGCGAGGCCTTGATCTTCGGAAAAGGCGAGCACCGCCCAGAACGCCTCGCCGGGGCGCCGGGCGAAGGTCTCTGCCTGCCGGGCTTTGACGAGCATTACTTGGCGGCGAACTGCAGGCGGATGTCGTCCGCGATGCGTTTGGCCAGCAGGCGCATGGCCCGGTCGGAGGCACTGGTCTGCGCCGCAATATCGCCGAAGGGCGAGTCCGGGACGAGGAATCCGGTCTCAACATTCACGCTGCCCGTGACCGAAACAGTCTCGCCGGTCATGGAATAACTGCCTGTTGCCAGCACGCTGGAGCGCGAGGCGGCGCCGTCCGGCTGGAAGGCGAGGCGGGCGAGCTGGTCATCCAGATTGACGCTCACGAGCACAGGTTCCGTAAGTCCCGGTACGCCGAGGGCCAGTTCCTGCAGCAGCGCCTGGCGCAGCATATGCCCTGCTCTGCCCCGGATGGTCGCCACTTCCACGAGGCCGCCATCTGCGAGTTTGCCGTCCACCGGCGCATAGACAGGCCGGAAGCCGCACCCGGCGAGCGGGGCGGCAAGGCCGGCGAGGATCAGGGCTGAGACAATGCGTTTCATGCCACGACGATATTCACGATGCGTCCCGGCACGACAATGGTTTTCTTCACGTCCTTGCCTGAGATGAAGCCGCTCACTTCCGGCAGGGCGGATGCTGCGGCGATCACCGCGTCATTGCCAAGGTCCTTCGCCACAGTGATCTCGCCGCGCCGTTTGCCATTCACCTGAACGGCCAGCGTCATGGTGTCATCGGTCAGCAGTGCCGGATCGGCCTGCGGCCAAGCGGCGGCCGAAACGAGGCCCGCGCCGCCGATCCGCTCCCAGACGCTTTCAGCCAGGTGCGGCATGAACGGGGTCAGGCAGCGTGCCAGCATCGAGATGGCCTCGGCGCGCGACCCTTCGAGGCCGCCAGCCTGCTCGGCCTTCTTCAGCGCGTTGACCCATTCATAGATCGTCGCGATGGCAGAGTTGAACCGGAACTCATCGATGGCCTTGTCGATGGCTTTCGCCGCGCGGTGGCTTACCCGCCGCAGGTCGCTCGAGGCCCCGTCGTCTCCCGGGGCAGGGTAGGGGCCCCCGGCATGGCCGTCGGCCAACGTGTCCGCGAGGCTCCAGATCCGCTGCGAAAAGCGGCTCGCCCCCTCGACCCCTGATTGCGTCCATTCCACGTCACGCTCAGGCGGGGAGTCCGACAACATGAACCAGCGCGCGACGTCCGCGCCATAGGTCGCGACGATCCCGTCGGGATCCACCGTGTTCTTTTTGGACTTCGACATCTTCTCGATGGCGCCCGCCTCGACAAGGTTGCCGGTCCCGGTCTCGGTCCAGCCATTGTCCCGCTTCTCGACTGCACCCGGCTCCAGCCATCGTCCGTCTGCGGAGCGGTAGGTTTCGTGGGTCACCATGCCTTGCGTGAACAGGCCCGCAAAGGGCTCGCCGGCCGGCAGGTCCAGTTCTCCCACATCCCGCATGGCGCGCGCAAAGGCCCGTGAATAGAGAAGGTGCAGAACCGCATGCTCCACGCCGCCGATATACTGATCCACCGGCAGCCAATAGGCACGCTCCGCCGGATCGCTGATCGAGGCGAAGCGGGCATAGTACCAGGAGCTGTCTACGAAGGTGTCCAGCGTATCGGTCTCGCGCCGTGCGGGCTTGCCGCATGCGGGACAATTCACATGCTTCCAGGTCGGGTGGAGGTCGAGCGGGTTGCCCGGCTTGTCGAAGGTCACGTCTTCCGGCAGGCACACCGGCAGCGTCTTCGCCGGCACCGGCACCGCGCCGCACACTTCGCAATAGATCACCGGGATTGGGCAGCCCCAGTAGCGCTGGCGGGAGAAACCCCAATCGCGCAGCCGGAAATTGATCGTACCGTGACCTTGCCGCGCATCTTCAACGCGCTGGATCGCGAGACGCTTAGCGTCTTCGATGGTCAGGCCGTCCAGGAAGCCGGAATTGAAGATGCGTCCCGGCCCGGTATAGGCCTTGTCCTCGACCCGGAAATCTTCCGGCTCGGTGTCCGGTGGCAATACGACCGGGGTCACCGGCAGGGCGTACTTTCGGGCGAACTCGATATCCCGCTGGTCATGGGCCGGACAGCCAAAGATGGCGCCAGTGCCGTAACCCATCAGCACGAAGTTCGCGATCCACACCGGCAGCGTCTCGCCTTCAAGGAAGGGATGCGCCACTGTCAGGCCTGTATCGAAGCCAAGCTTCTCGGCTTTCTCGATCGCCTCTTCGCTCGTGCCGATCTGCGCGCACTTCGCCCGGAAGGCCTTCAGCGCATCTGATCCGTCCGCCAGTTGAACAACCAGCGGATGGTCAGGCGACAGCGCCACGAAGCTCGCGCCGAACAATGTGTCTGGCCGCGTGGTGAATACGTCGATGCCTGTTTCGAAGCCCTTGGGCGGCGCGCCCGCAAAATGAAAGGTCAGCTGCAGGCCTTCGGACTTGCCGATCCAGTTTGCCTGCATTGTGCGAACCTTTTCCGGCCAGCGCTCAAGCTTCTGTACCTGCTCCAGCAAGTCGTCCGCGTACGCCGTAATCCGGAAGAACCATTGCGTCAGCTCGCGCTGCTCGACGATCGCGCCGGAGCGCCAGCCGCGTCCATCAATCACCTGCTCATTGGCGAGCACAGTGTTGTCGACCGGGTCCCAGTTCACTTTCGAGGCCTTGCGGTAGACGAGGCCCTTTTCGAGGAATTTCAGGAAAAGCGCCTGCTGGGCGCCATAGTAACCGGGATCGCAGGTCGCGAACTCGCGGCTCCAGTCCAGCGACAGGCCGAGCTTCTTGAACTGTGCCTTCATGGCCTCAATGTTGGCATAGGTCCATTTGCCGGGATCGATGCCCCGTTCCATCGCCGCGTTCTCGGCCGGCAGGCCAAACGCGTCCCAGCCCATCGGGTGGAGCACATTGTATCCCTTCGCGCGCCGGTGGCGGGCGACCACGTCGCCCATCGCATAGTTGCGCACATGGCCCATGTGCAGGCGGCCGGAAGGGTAGGGGAACATCTCGAGGACGTAGGCCTTCGGCGCTCCGGGCGCTTCGTCGGGACGCTTGGTGCGGAACAGGTCCGCTGCGGCCCAGGCGTCACGCCATCTGGGTTCCGCAGCCTGCGGATCATACCGGGTTGCCATCGGGGGCTCCCTCTAAGGCATTGGAAGAAACGAAAGTCAGTTGGGCTTTAGCTGAGCTCAGACGCTTTAAGAAGCCGGGCCCGTTCAAGAATCTTGTTCTCGAGCTGCTGGCCCGTCTCGGCGTCCACCGCTGCATCGGTCCAGGTGCCATCCTTGTTGGTCTGGCGATAGACGCTGACTTTCACCCCGTCGGCGCGCAGGCGCGAGTCGAGGATATAGACGGTCGCCTTGATCCGCTCGGCCGGGGCGTCCTCGTAGGTCTTCCAGTCGTAGATGACGAGGCCGCCGATGGGGTCGGCGCTGACGACGGGCAGGGTAGACATGGTGTCGAGGGTTGCGCGCCAGAGATACGGATTGGCGGCGCCGACAGACTCGGCGGCTGCGTTCTCTGCCGATTTCGAGTTACCGCCCGATAGGCATCCGCTCAGGGCGATCGTCGCAGCAAAGGCGGCGGCAGTCATGGGCTTCATCATTCTTGTGTTCCCGCGTGCAAGACCTTGTTCACGGGGCGTGTATAACAAGGGGGTTATGGCCTCGCCAGTGTCGTTCTGCGCATGGCTGTCCCGAAGGTTCGCGCGGCGGAGCATCAAGATGCGGAATCCTCTGACAGGTCTGGCTGTTGCGCTGGCGGCCACAGCCGCCCCCGCCGCCGCGCAAGATGTGTGGGACGATCCCGGCGGCATCGAAGCCGCGGCCACCTACGAGGCCGCCGTGGTTGCGGCCCCGGACGCTGACGGGTCCCTACTTTATACGCTGCGCGGTGCATTCGAGGCGAACGTCGTGCTCGGTTCCGGCGCCATCGTCGGCTTTCGCACCTCCGGCGGCATCGACAAGGACAATCCCGCCCGGCCGGGTTTCAGCGGCGTTGTCGGCCCTGCGCCCGCCATCGCCTCTCCCTCTGGCGCCTTCAGCGGCCTCGTGCGCCGCGCATTGCCCGGCGATGCCGGCCCCCGCGCACGCCTTGAAACCGGTTACCTTTATATAGAGGGCGGCTACGGCGAACTGCGCGCGGGTTTCGATGACGGCGTCGCCGCCCGCTTTTTTGAAGGCGCGCCCTCGCTCTTCCGGCACGCCGCGCTGGTCAACCCTACGCTGGACCCGGCAGGGCAGATCCTCGCCCGGACTGACCATGACCTGACCGGTCCGTCCCTGAAGGTCAGCTACGCAACCCCGCGCATTCTCGGCGTGCGCGCCGGCGTCTCGTTGACCCCCGAAGCGAATGGCAGCGGCCTCGACCGGGACCCGGCGTCCGGGCCTGACATCGAGAATGCCGCTGAAATCGCGTTGAATGTCTCCCGCAGATTGCCCCGCAGCGGTGTGCGTCTGCGCGCCGGCGCCGCCTATAGTCAGGCCGATACCGCGCAGGCGGCCTTTCCAGGCGCCTATGACCGGGCGGAGACTTGGTCCGCCGGCGGATCTGTGGAATTCTCTTCGCTCGCCTTTGGGGCGAGTTACCTGACCAGCAATAACGGCCTCACCGTAACCGGCGGCGATTACTCGGCGCTCTCGGCCGCCCTCCGGATGACGTTTGGCAAGATCGACGCGGGACTGGAGTTTGCAGACGCCACCGACGAGTCCGCCCGGGCCGATTCAGATTCGGTAGGCCTGTCCCTGGGCCGCAACTTCGGTGAAAACTTTCGGATCGTCGCGGGTTGGCAGCGGTTGAGCACCCGGTTTACGGGAAACCGACTTCCGTTAGCGCCCTCATTACGAGAGAAGACCGACGGGGTTGTGATCGAAATCACACTCTCCGGTTAAAAGCCCAGCGTTTCCAATTGTTAACCTTTCATTAGTACCCTGGGCAGACTATCCATATGGTTCAGGATGATGGACATGCGTGGACGGTTTGCTCTTTCTTTTGCGTTTGCGGCGGCGGCCTTTTCGGCCCCGGCCTTCGCGCAGGTGACAGCCAGCGCCGACGATGCGATCCGCATCGAAGCGCCGACAGCCTCGGAAACGAACTCTGCCCGCACCGAGTGGTACCGCCAGTTCTCCGAGGCCAAACCGGCCGAGAACCGCCCGCAATGGCAGGCGGAACCGTCGCAGGACTTCTCCATGCGCCTCGGCGGAAACTCACGCTGGGAAGTCAGTGTGGACAAGTTCACCCGCCTCGGCGCCTCGCCGCTGCCGCGCGAAGAAGTCCAGGCCGGCGCCACGTTCAAGATCACCCCGCGCCTCTCGGTCGGCGGTGAAGTCAGCATCCGTGCTGAAGAACTGAATGAACTGAACGACACCGCCCGCTGGGAAAACCAGAGCGTCGAAGCCGGTATCCGGCTCAAGTCCGCCTTCAAGTTCTAGCTGCGCCGTCCGTCAAAGGGCGCCATTCCATCGACCGCAGCAAATCCTGCCACAGGCGCAACCGCGCCCGCATTCGCGGCGGTCACGCCCCCGAGCGCATAAACCGGCAGGCCGGCGCTGCGCACGATCCGCCGGAACCGTGAGGTTCCAAGCGGGCGCCCCGCGCTCACGCTACCCGAGGCAAACACGGTTGAGAGGAGCGCTGCATCCACCGGCAAATCCCCCGCCGCCCGCAATTCGCGCGCAGAATGGGCACTGACGGTCTGCAGCGCGAACCGCCCCCGCCAGCGCCGCGTGTGCTGCGCCAGCCGGAACGGCCAATGCACGCCGTCCGCGCCGACCTCTGCCGCCAATTCCGGATCAGCCGCTATCAGCAGCGCCAGTCCCCGCCGCGCGCAAATCGGCGCAAGACGTTGCGCGACAGCTGCGCGGTCCGCCGCCCCGAAATGCCGGTAAATCACGCCGAAGCCGGCAGGCAGGCGGCTCGCCACGGTAAACGGGTCTGGCATACGTGCTGGGTCGGTGACGAACAGGGCCCGAGGCAGGGCGGGGGGCAAATGGCCCGCGCTGGTGCGCGCGGCGGCGATCAGCTTGCGCTGCGCCCGGCTTTCGGGTTCTAGGCTCATCACCATGACCGATACTCCCGAAGCCGGAATTTCCAAACGCCGCGATGCGATCCTCGCCGAGCTCGCCTCGGCTGCGAGCCCGCCGCCGGTGCTGGTCGCGGTGTCGAAGACGCAAACCGATGCGGCGCTGGCCGCGATGCTCGCCACCGGCCAGCGCGTGTTCGGCGAAAACCGCGTGCAGGAAGCCCAGGCCCACTGGACGGCGCGCCGCGAAACCATCCCGGACCTCGAACTCCACCTCATCGGCCCGCTCCAGTCCAACAAGGCCGAAGACGCCGTTCGCCTGTTCGACATGATCCAGACGCTCGACCGGCCGAAGCTCGCCGCAGCGCTTGCCGCCGCGATCGCCAAAACCGGCCGCCGGCCCCGCCTGCTGGTCCAGGTCAATACCGGCGAGGAACCTCAGAAGGCCGGCGTTACGCCTCGCGACTTACCCGCGCTTCTCGACCAGGCGCGCAGACACCCGGGCCTCGAGATCGAGGGCCTGATGTGCATCCCGCCCGTGGGAGAACCCGCGGGGCCGCATTTTGCCCTCCTCGCTAAACTTGCCCGGGCCCACGGGCTGGCAACTCTGTCGATGGGAATGAGCGGCGACTACGCGCTCGCTGCCCGCTTTGGCGCAACCCATGTCCGCGTCGGAACGGCCCTCTTCGGTGAGCGCGCCTAAGCCCGGACCGCAATCACTGAGCGACCCGAAAGCCGCTTCAGTACCTCCCGGAGGTCTGTTTCTGCCAGCGCGACGCAGCCTTGCGTCGGCGGATAATCCTGCCGGGCGATGTGCAGGAAAATCGCGCTCCCAATCCCCGGGAGCGCCGGCTCATCATTGAAGCCCAGCTCGACGATCAGGTCATACACGCCGTCTGCCCGCCAAAGCCGCTCATGGCTTGCCCGGCAGGGAAGGGTCACGAGACGGTTATACTCGCGCTCGGCCGGATCATCGCACCAGCCATCGTGCGGCCGAAGCGCCAGCGCGGGCAGCCCGGTACCCGGCGCTGGTCCCTTATCCGGGCGGTAGAACACGCGCCGGACAGGCCAATCGCCGATGGGGGAAGCGTTGTCGCCCTCGCGTTTTTCTGCGGCGGGTTTAACGCCGCCTTTTCCAAGCGCGCAGCGAAAGGCAAGCCCTGCGCCTTCAAAACGCCCATCGGCAAAGGCAGTAAAGCGGCTTGCCAGTTTCGGCTCCCGGGATTGTTATTCGCCAGTGGATACCGCGCGAACTATGCAGCCACGGATGACCAGCGCCAAGAGGTGGCAGGGTCTGGGCCCTTGCGGGCATTGAGGGATTTTCGTGATGACGGCCAAGAAACACATCCTGATCGTCGATGATGAAGCGGATTTCCGCGACACGCTGGCCGAGCAGTTTGAGCTTAGCGACGGGTTCACTGTGCTCACGGCAGGCACCGGCGAAGAGGCGCTCGCCCATGCCGCTGCGCAGCGGGTGGATGTGATCGTGCTGGATGTCGACATGCCCGGCATCAACGGCGTCGAGACCTGCCGCCGCTTGCGCGCCGCCGGTGTGCGCGCCCCGATCATCATGCTGACGGGCCGCACCGGGGAGGCCGATACCGTCGCCGGGCTGGATGCCGGCGCGAATGATTATGTCGGCAAGCCCTTCACTTTTTCCATCCTGCTCGCCCGGGTCCGCGCCCAGCTGCGCAGCTTTGAGCAGACCGAAGACGCGACCTTCGAGATCGGCCCGTACGAGTTCCGCCCCTCGACGAAGACGCTGCGAACCAAAGAGGGCAAGCGCATCCGGCTCACCGAAAAGGAAACCGAGATCCTGAAATATCTCTACCGGGCCGGCGGCAAGGCGGTCGCCCGCGAGACGTTGCTCTCGGAAGTCTGGGGCTATAACGCGGCCGTGACGACCCATACGCTCGAGACGCACATCTACCGCCTGCGCCAGAAGGTCGAGCCCGATCCGGGTAATGCCCGCCTGCTGATGACCGATCCGGGTGGTTACAGGCTGCAGGTCTGAGCGCTCAGGCCTTCACATCAACACTGATCGGTGCGTGGTCGGACGGTTTCCAGCCGCCGCGCCAGGCGAGGTGCACCCGGAAGCTGTCCACTATCGTGTTCGCCACCGCGTCTTTGCTCGCCCAGATATGGTCCAGCCGGCGTCCCTTGTTCGCTGCCGCCCAGTCCGCCGCGCGGTAGCTCCACCAGGTATAGAGCTTCTGCTCGTCCGGCACGGACAGCCGGCCAATGTCCGCAAACCCGGCCACCTTGCGTGCGTCCTCCAGCCGCCCGGTTTCCTCCGGCGTATGCGAGACGATGCCGAGCAGCTGCTTGTGGGACCAAACGTCGTTTTCGTGCGGCGCCACATTGAGGTCGCCGACGAGGATCCGAGGCACGCCCTTCTTGAGTTTCGTGTAACCCGGCCCCAGCCGGTCGAGGAAATCCAGCTTATGGGCAAACTTGTCGTTCACAGCCGCGTCCGGTACGTCGCCCCCGGCCGGCAGGTAGATGTTGTGGATCTCGAGGCCCGACGGCAGCCTTGCCGCGATGCATCGCGCATGGCCTTCGCGGCAAAGGTCCGGCGTGTCGGCGGCTTCCAGCGGCAGGCGAGAGGCGATCGCGACGCCCGCGTGGCCGCCTTTCTGGCCGCGCATCAGCACATGGCCGAGGCCCATCTCCTTGAACGCCTTCAGCGGAAACTCTCCGTCCTGGCATTTTGTTTCCTGAAGGCAGATCACGTCCGGCTTTTCGGCGGCGACGAAGCCTTCGACGTTCGGCGCGCGCAGGCGCACGGAGTTGATGTTCCAGCTGACAATCTTGAGGGGCTTGGGCATGGGCCTTGCCTAGCAGCCGGCCCTTAAACGTCAACGCGCCCGAACGCGGGGGGTTCGGGCGCGCCGGACGCTGCAAGGAGCGCCTGTCTATGGACCGGCGGGGTTCGAGCCGGTCTCGGCGGTTCAGAAAGTTCGCAGCGGGGGGTCAGTGCTGCGCGGGGTTCCCGATCCGTCGATGTGGCAATTATGTCACTCCGCTTGTGATTCGCAAGTTAAATGAAGGTAATTCCCCTTAGCGGTTGTCGAAGTCCTTCAGGATGAACAGGCGCGGGTTCAGCTTCACGCCGGTCTCCACGCTCGTCAGCAGCACCGAGGTGCGGCCCCCGTTCGCGTCTTCGGTCCGCCAGCCGGTCAGCGTGTTGTCCGCCTTCGACAGCACGATCGTCAGCGTGCCTTCCATTTCACCGGTCTTGTCACGCACCGTTATGTTAGTGGCGTCCGTCGTGCGGCGAACATCCACCACTTCGGCTTCCTTCTCGAAATCCAGCTTGTCCGAGAGCAGCAGCGAAAGCGGTGTCGAGGACAGGGGCACGCGGTCCGTGGTCTCCAGGTCGGCGTCCTGGAGGGCGACGGTCGTGCCATCGCTCACCAGCAGCAGCGGCACCGGGTCGTCATAGTCGAAGCGCACCTTGCCGGGCCGGGACATCGCAAACTGGCCGGTCGAGAAGGCGCCGTCTGGCGAATACTGCTCAAACTTGCCGCGCGCGGTCTTTACGCCAGCGAGGCCCTTGGCCGCCTCTTTCAGCAGTTTGGAGCGTTCGGCCGCCGTCAGTGGCTTGGCCGTCTTGACCGGCGCGGAAACGGAAGGGGAGGGCTGGACCTGTTTCAGGCCCATCGTCACGGGCGCGCTCATGATCAGGGCGGCGGCGCTCATACTGGCGATCAAGTGCATCATGTGTCCGGTCTCCTTTGATGACCTACAGTCAGGTAATACAGGTAGGGGCCTGAACCCGGCCTAAACAGGGCGGTTGGCTGGCGTTTATGCGGAAAGCGGCCACCGGGGCCACACACGCTTGCAGATTTTCCGGCGGCATCCCATCTTGCGGCCTGAAACGTAAGGGACACCCCACATGGCAACCGCAGGCCTCCAGCACACGCGTGACGGCACCGACCAAAGCTTCATGGCAGATGTCGTCGAAGCTTCGATGACCCAGCCGGTGATCGTCGATTTCTGGGCGCCGTGGTGCGGACCGTGCCGCACCCTCGGCCCGATCCTCGAGCGTGTCGTCGAGGCCAAGAAGGGCGCAGTCAAACTCGTCAAGATCAACACCGAGGAACACCCCGCCTATGCCGGCCAGCTCGGTGTGCGCTCGATTCCGGCCGTCTATGCCTTCCAGAAGGGCCGCCCGGTGGACGGTTTCATGGGCGCTCTTCCGGAGTCCCAGGTCTCGGCCTTCATCGAGCGCCTGCTTGGCGGCACCGACGCCGCGCAGGTCATCGCTGAAGCCTTGAGCCAGGCCGAGGCCGCCAGCCAGGCCGGCGACATCGCGCTCGCTGCCGAAATCTACGCTGCCGTGATCCAGGAAGATCCGGAAAACACCGCCGCCATCGCCGGCCTTGCCCGCTGCTATCTCGCCAATGGCGACACGGACCGCGCCCTCGCCACGCTCGAGATGGTGCCGGAAGCCAAGCGCAGTGAAAGCGTCGTCAAGGGCGTGCGCCTCGCCATCGAGATGGCCGCTGGCGCGCCGGAGCCGACCGAGCTCGACGCCGCACTCTCCGCTGTCACGGCCAATCCCGGCGACCATGCGAAGCATTTCGAACTCGCCGAGCATTACGCCGCGGCCGGACGCTACAAAGACGCTGCCGATCACCTGCTGATCATCCTGACCGCCAAGCTCTCCTGGGAAGAGGGCAAGGCGAAGGAGAAGCTGCTGCAGGTTTTCGAGGCCGCCGGTGCCACCGATCCGGTCACGATCGAAGGCCGTCGCCGTCTTGCATCGCTGATGTTTGCCTGAACGGCGGTTCGCCCCACCTTCTCGCGCAGAGACCGCTCAGAGACCTTGCCGAGGACACGTGATGGCGCAGTACCGAAAGACCAGTGACCTGCCCGGCACGCTGCCCGTGTTCCCGCTGCCGGGCGCCATGCTGTTTCCGCGCTGGGAGCTGGCGCTCAACATTTTCGAGCCGCGTTATCTCAACATGTTCGATGATGCGATGCGGGGACACCGGCTGATCGGCATGATCCAGTCGATGGGCGGCTCACGTGAGCGCCCGGAGATCGCCCGCGTCGGCTGCGCCGGTCGTATCACCAGCTATAGCGAAACCGATGATGGCCGCTACATCGTGACGCTCACGGGCATCTGCCGCTTCAGCGCCGCGCGCGAGATCGCCGCCGCGACGCCCTACCGGCAGGTGGCAGCCGACTGGTCCGCCTTTGCCGCTGATCTTGGTCCCGCCTCCGAACAGGGCCTGCCGGATCGCGGCGACCTGATGCGCGCGCTACGCACCTACATCTGCGCCAACGGATTGCAGGCAGACTGGAGCGCGGTCGAGGACGCGCCGATGGAAACGCTCGTTCATGCGCTCGCGGCGGGCTGTCCTTTCTCCGCAGTTGAGAAGCAGGCCCTGCTGGAGGCCGGATCCCTCGCCGAACGCGCCCGAACGCTGATCGCCCTCATGGAAATGAGCGTTGGTGGCGGCGCCTCCGGCCCCGTGCAATAGAGGCCAACATGACGGACCCTGACACACCCGCCGGGTTTACGCCCAATGGCATCGATCCGCGCCTCCTCGAACTGCTGATCTGCCCGCTGACCCGCCAGCCGCTATCCTACGACCGCGCGGCCAATGAGCTTGTCTCGAAGAAGGCGCGTCTCGCCTATCCGATCCGCGGCGGCATTGCGATCATGCTGCCCGAGGAAGCCCGCGACCTCGACGCGTTGCCGGATCTGGGCGCCGCCCGGGAGAATGAGACTGAAGAAAGGGAAGGGGAATGACCGCTCCCGCCTGGCCCGCCCGTCTCACCTTCCGCGCCGGCGCGCAGGAACTTCTTGCCGAATTCGATGACGGCAAGACCGGCCGCGTCGCCTACAAACGCCTGCGCGAGGAAAGTCCGTCAGCAGAAGTGCAGGGCCACGGACGGGGACCGAAACCCCCGCAGGCGCCTGTGCCCGGTGATATCCGTGTGCTGAAGGCCGAACCCGTCGGTCGCTACGCCGTGCGCCTGTTTTTCTCCGACGGCCACTCAAGCGGCCTGTACACCTGGAACATCCTCCGTGCCCTGACGGCCGGGGACTGACATTCTGGAATGCTTCTCCCGCAGCAGGGGCTCAGGGAGGTTCACCGCATCAAACTCGGCATGTGATCCTGGTCCGCACTTGCCTGCCGGGCCATCGCGCGGCGCAGAGGGGCGATCCGGTTCGCCGCCATCAGGGCAAGGCCCCGAAGCGGCTTCAGCACGGCATTATCGTTCGAGAAGACGCGGTCGATCATGTCCACCGCCATTGCGGTCGCCGCCGCATCGAACCGGCGCCACTCTGTGTACAGCGCGAGCACCGTATCGCTTCCGGGGTCGAGACCTGCCGCCCGCGCATCCGTGATCACATCGATCAGCGCGCCGACATCCTTGAAGCCAAGGTTCAGGCCTTGCCCCGCCAGCGGATTGATCCGCCGCGCCGCATCGCCCAGAAGCGCCGTGCGCGGGCCTGCCATCGACACGGCAATCTGCATGACCAGCGGATAGGACAGGGCAGGGCCATCCAGATGCATCTCGCCGGCAAAGCGGGCAAAGCGCGCATTCAGCTCGGCCTCGATCTCATCCTTTGGCAGCTTTGCCAGCGTCTCGGCCGCGCCGGTCTTCATGTACCAGGCGAGGTTTGCCCGGTTGCCGGGCAGGGGCAGCGTCGCGAAGGGGCCTTCAGGTGTGAACAACTGCCGGGCGACGCCGTCATGCGGCCGCGTCAGGGTCACGTCGGCAGCAAACACCGATTTGCCATAGCTGCGGCCCTCGGTCCGGATGCCGAGGGACTGGCGCACGGCTGAATTGAAGCCGTCGCAGGCCGCCACAAGGCCCGCCTCGATTACGCGCCCGTCTTCAAGCCGGACGGCTGCATTCGCCGGGCCCGGCGTCATGCCCGAAAACCGGGCGCCGCGCAGCCAGGTCAGGCCCGGCGTGCTGCCGGCGCGCTTGTCGAGCGCCGCTTGCAAGGCGCCGGCGGGCACCATCTGGCCAAGGGGGGCGCCGTCCCCGTCCGTGTTCAGGTCTTCAGTGCCGAACGCCGCATGCGGCGCGCCGAACCAATGTGTGCCGCCATCCTCAGCCTCCAGCCCGTTCAGCGGCGTGATAACGCCGCGCAGGTCCGGCTCGATCCCGGTCGCGCAGAGCAGGCGCCAGCTCCCGCGAACAACCGCGAAAGTCCTTGAATCTGTGGTGCTTTTTTCAGCTTCGGGCCGGGCGTCCACAAGCGTCACCGCAAACCCTGCCTGCGCCGCCAGGATCGCCAGCGCGGTGCCCGCCGGGCCGGCGCCGATCACCGCCAGCTCGGTCTGCGTGGGCGTGCCGGGGGAGGGGACGGTCTTGGATTCAGTCATGTTAAGGAGTTAGCGATGCTGCACTGCGGCGTCCAGCTATGGCGGTGAATTGGGCGTTAGGCCGCATCCGTGCCCAAGGTTTAACCAACCAACCCCCGAATCGGAGCCCCCCCGCGTCTCATGTGCGACTTTTCCGGGCAGCCGAAATCATATCGGCGTTGGGAGAGTACGGGGGGTCCCGGGCTCTGCAGGTGTATAACAAAAGGAGGGGCCGATGGGCCGAATGACTGGACAATGGATACGCGGGGCAATGTTAGCGCCGTTGTCACTGCTCGCGGCGGGCGCCGCCTGGGCACAGGAAGCAGGGATCGCAGTTCCGGAACCGACCGTCGACAAGGGCGATGTCACCTGGATGCTGATCTCAACGATGGCCGTCTTCCTGATGATCCTGCCGGGTCTTGCGCTGTTCTACAGCGGCCTGGTCCGCACCAAGAACGCGCTCTCGGTCCTGATGCAGGTCGGCACGGTCACTGTCATCGGCATGATCATGTACGCGCTCGTCGGCTACAGTCTTTCCTTCACCACGGGACCGGGCGCGCTCGACACCTTCATTGGCGGCACGGCAAGGCTCTTCCTCAATGATGCGGGTACCGACCTCTCCGACAACCTCGTCGCGACGTTCTCCACAGGCGTCTACCTGCCGGAACTCGTGTTCATCGTTTTCCAGATGACCTTCGCCTGTATCACGGCCTCGCTGGTCCTCGGCGGTCTGGCTGAACGCGTTAAGTTCACGGGCATCGTGATCTTCGCCATCATCTGGCCGCTGCTCGTTTACTACCCGATGGCCCACATGGTCTGGTGGTGGCCGGGTCCGGATCTCGTGGCGTCAAACCCTGAAGGCGTCACGTCAGGTCTGATCTGGGGCTTCGGCGCGCTGGATTTCGCTGGCGGCACGGTGGTTCACATCAACTCGGGCATTGCGGCCCTGGTCGGCGCCTTCGTCCTCGGCAAACGCCTTGGCTACAAGAAAGAGCCGATGCCGCCTCACTCGCTGATGATGGTGCTGATCGGTACCGGCCTTCTCTGGTTCGGCTGGTTTGGCTTCAACGCAGGTTCGAACCTCGAGTCCAACTACTACGCTGTCCTCGCTATGGCGAACACCTTCCTCGCCCCGGCCGCAGGTGGCTTCGCCTGGGTGGTCACGGAATGGCTGACCCGCGGCAAGGCGAGCCTGCTCGGCCTCTGCTCGGGCATCGTGGCTGGCCTCGTGGCGGTTACCCCTGCCGCCGGCTTTGCCGGTCCGATGGGCGCCATTATCCTCGGCCTCGTGGTTGGCCCGGTCTGCCTGTTTGCCTGCTCGGCGCTCAAGTCCATGCTTGGCTATGACGACGCGCTCGACGTGTTCGGCATCCACGGTGTCGGCGGTATCGTCGGCGCCATCGGTACGGCCTTCGTCGTCAACCCTGCCTGGGGCGGCGCCGGTGTCGTCGACTACCTCAGCTGCTCGGCAGACGGCGCCGTGCTCGCCGTGTGTCCGGTCGCCGCCTATGACATGATGTTCCAGCTCACCGCCCAGCTCAAAGGGGTCGGTGTGACGATTCTCTGGTCGGGCGTCGGCAGCCTCATCGTCTTCGGTGTCCTGCGGGCTCTCGGCCTCCTGCGCATCTCGAAAGAGGGCGAGCAGGAAGGTCTCGACATCACCTCCCACGGCGAAGCGGCCTATCACAGCTAGGCTGCCCGACCCCCGGTCATCCGGACCGGAAACGAACATGGGCCGCGGATCGTCTCCGCGGCCCTTTTTCGTTTTGGGCAGAGGCGTTTCCGTGACAGAAATTTAAGACCTTTGCATGCTCCGGAAGCCCGGGTGCTACGGGAAAAAACTTGCGAATTTCACAGGTTCCGTTTGCGCCGTGTTAAGCCTAACAGGCGAAACATGACGGCTGGTCTCTCGCAAACACCGGAGCGCCTTGCCTCATGAAAGATACTGCCATCAGAGACGACGAGTTGCGCACGGTGAGTGATCCGGCCTGGCGGATCCTGACCGGCGCTGCCGCCTTCGGGGCGGGGGTGTTCGTGTGCGGTAGTGTTGGCTCATACGTTCCGTCCGATCCGAGCTGGAACGCCGCCACCGGCGCAGACGTCCAGAACCTGTTTGGCACCACCGGCGCGAACTTCGCAGACGTTGCTCGCCAGCTGCTCGGCTGGTCCGGCTGGATCGCCGGCCTCGCGCTGATGATCGGCGGCGCGATGCGCGCCGTGCTGGTCGGCAAGCCGCGCATCCGCCGCTGGGTCTATGGCACCGTTTCGGTGCCGCTCTCGGCGGCCGCGTTCGCCGCCTGGCCTGTGCCGGAAACCTGGCCGCTCAGCGCCGGTCTAGGCGGAATGTTCGGTGACGGCCTGTTCAATCTCACCTTGCTGCCCTTCCGCGCGCTGATGCTGCCCGCGCCCGAAAGCTGGGCTGGCTTCCTCCTGGGCGGCTGCGCCCTCTGGGCCGGTCTTGCCGCGCTCGGCTTCCGCCGCCGCGATGCGGCCCTCCTTTCGGAAACAGCGGCCATCTCAGGCAAGCATGCCGTGATTGGCGCAGCCGGCCTCGGCGGCCTGCTGATCCGCGTCGGCCACCAGCTGGCCGGTCCGAAACCCGTCCGCCTTGATGAGCCCGTTCCGGCCGATCGTACGCTGATCATCAAGCACGACGACGACTACACCCCGTCCGCCTCGCGCTACTTCACGGGCAATGCCGCCGCGAGGGTCGACACCCGCTACGGCGTCTCCACCTGGGAAGATGACGAAGCAGAAACCGACGATCTGGACGCCGATCTCGATGACGATGACGTCGCCGCCACCCCGGCCCCTGCCGGTGTCCGCTTCGCCGTCCCGCGCGCAGCTCCGAAAACCACGGCCGCGCCGAAAGTCGCCAAGCCGGAACGCCGCCGCACGTCCACCCGTCTGCCATCGCTCGACCTGCTGCAGGTCCCCGAAGAGCGCCGCGAGACGTTTGACGAGGAAGCCCTCATCGCCAAGGCCGAGCGCCTCTCCTCCGTCCTCAAGGAATTCCGCGTCCAGGGCCGCATCAAGGAAGTCCGCCCCGGTCCGGTCATCACCCTCTTCGAGATGGAACCTGCTCCCGGCACCAAGTCCTCGCAGGTCATCACGCTCGCCGACGACATCGCCCGCTCGATGAGCGCCGTCTCCGCCCGCGTCGCGGTCGTGCCCGGCAAGAACGCGATCGGCATCGAACTGCCGAACGATGAGCGCGAGAAGGTCTTCCTGCGCTCCATCATGCAGTCCGAGGCCTATGTGAACTCGCGTGCCTCGCTGCCGGTTGCCCTCGGCGAAGACATCGGCGGCATGCCGACCGTGGTCGACCTTGCCCGCATGCCCCACCTTCTCGTTGCCGGTACCACCGGCTCGGGCAAGTCGGTCGGCGTGAACGCGATGATCCTGTCTCTGCTTTACCGCCACACACCCGACCAGGTCCGCTTCATCCTCATCGACCCGAAGAAACTCGAATTCACCGTCTATGAAGGCATCCCGCACCTTCTCGCTCCGGTGATCACCAAGGCGCCGGAAGCCGTCAACGCCCTCAAATGGGCCGTTCGCGAAATGGAGAGCCGCTACGAGCTGATGTCCAAGGCAGGCGTGCGCAACCTCGCAGGCTTCAACGAGAAGGCCGCGAAGTACCGCGCCGCCGGCGAGCCGATGACCCGCAAGGCCCAGACCGGTGTCGACGAGCGCGGCAAGCCGGTCTTCGAAAACGAGATCCTGCCGATGGATCACATTCCGCAGATCGTCGTCGTGATCGACGAGATGTCCGATCTGATGGTCGTCGCCGGCAAGGAAATCGAAGGCTGCCTGTTGCGTCTCGCCCAGATGGCCCGCGCCGCTGGTATCCACCTGATCACCGCTACGCAGCGTCCGTCCGTCGACGTCATCACCGGCACCATCAAGGCGAACTTCCCAACCCGCATCTCCTACATGGTTACTAACAAGGTCGACAGCCGCACGATCCTCAACGAGCAGGGCGCCGAACAACTGCTCGGCCACGGGGACCTGCTGTACCAGGAGCCTGGCAAGAAAACCCAGCGTCTCCACGGCCCGTTCGTCTCTGACGAGGAAGTGACCGCAGTGGCCGATTGGCTGCGCGAGCAGGGGGAGCCCGACTATGTGATGGACGTGCTCGAATCCCACGATGACGGCTCCAGCGGCTCAGCTGTGATGGACGCCATGCTCGGCATGGGCGGGGAGGGCGGCGGCGGCACGGATGACGATGCGCTGTTCGCCGAAGCCGTCCAGGTCGTGATCCGCGACCAGCGCGCCTCGACCTCCTATCTCCAGCGCCGCCTCAAGGTCGGATACAACAAGGCCGCCGGCCTGATCGACCGCCTCGAGGAAGAAGGCGTCATCTCCGCCCCCAACCACAAGGGCGCCCGCGAAGTCCTCACCAAGGGCAAAGCGAACGCGGCCTAGCGCTGCGATACTGAAACGAGCTTTGGTGGGCACAAAGGCAAAGGCTCCTGACCTCCCGAGATGGGGGCAGGAGCCTGATCGTTTGCAGAGAAGTATCCAGCCGTCGGCCTGTTACCCCATAGGATACAGGATCTCCTTCGTGACGGCGTCGCACGCTTTCATGACGTCCGCCGGCAATTCCAGGTCCGCCGCTGCCAGGATATCCGCAAGCTGGTCAAACCGCGAAACCCCGACGATCGTGGACGCCACGAAGTCATGCTGTTTCGACCAGGCCGTCGCCAGTGTCACCACGCTCATGCCGGCCTCGGCGGCAATCGCCATGAACCGCTCGGTCGAGGTGAGGGACTTCTCGTTGACGAAGCGCTTCGCCATCACCGCCTGGCGCCCGCCAATCTTGAGATAGGAGGAGAACCGCGCGCCTTCCGGCGTTGCCCCACCATTATACTTGCCGGACAAGACGCCCCCGCCGATCGGCGAGTAAGGGATCAGGCTCACGCCTTCCTCGCGGCAAACCTTGGACAGGGCGTCCTCAAAGCGCCGGTTGTTCAGGGAGAAATTGTTCTGGATTGTCTGGTAGCGGACAACACCCAGCCGCTCTGACGCCGCGATGGATTTCATCAGGCCCCACGCGTCCTCGTTCGAACAACCGGCAATCCGCACGAGCCCTTCGCGCACCAACTCGTCCAGTGTCTCCATCGTCTCGTCATAGGAGATCGCGTGGTCTGGCCAGTGCGTCTGGTAGAGATCAATGTAATCCGTCTGCAGACGGCCCAGGCTCGCCTCCACCGCACGGCGGATATTGTGCCGGTCGAGTGCGGTCATGCCGGCGCGCTGTGATCCCTTGATCCAGCCATGCGAGGGCCCGCACACCTTGGTGGCGAGGATGATCGAATCCCGGTCCTTGGTCTGCATCCAGCGCCCGAAGATTTCCTCCGTCCGGCCCGCCCATTTGGCATCCGGCGGTACCGGATAGTTCTCGGCAGTGTCATAGAAATTGATCCCCGCTTCATAGCTGGCATCGAGGATGCGGAAGGCTTCCGCCTCATCCGTCTGCGAGCCGAAGGTCATCGTGCCCATGCAGATGTCGGAGACAAAGATCGGGCTCTTGCCCAGGCGGCGGTGTTTCATTTTTTCTTCCCATTAACGGCGCGCGCCAACCTAACGCCGCCCGCGCAATGCGCCAGTGGGTCCGGGGGGTCAGTCGCACGATCTTTCGCTTGCGGCCAGGCAGCCCGCCGCCTCCAGGATATCCAGCGCGGGCTTCAGCCCCGCCTCGTACCGCTTCCAGCGTCCAAGCGCCGTGGTGTAGAGCGGCTCGCGCACCTGCGCTGAACTCGCGGTGGCCACAGGCGCGGCGTTCTCGTGGAACGAAAGACACTGCACCTCGAAGGGCATGGCGCAGAAATCGAGCAGCCGCCGCGCCTCGGTTTCGAGATCGGCGACGATGCGCTCATAATGCACGACCGTGAACCGGTCCGGCGGCAGGTGCGCCTCGAAGTGCCGGACCATCCGGTCGAACGCTACGTAATAGTGTGCCGTATCCTCTAGCGTGTAGGCATAATTATAATAGGAAAAACTCGTCGCAAACATCTGCCGGTAGTTGGACAGAACCGTATCTGCCGGATGCCGCCGAAGGCAAATCACCCGCGCGCCGGGCAAAGCTGCAAGGGTCACCGGCGCCAGCAGGATATTGAGCGGCATCTTGTCCGTGAACCGGCTTTCGATCCCGAGCGAGGTGCGCACGCTGTCCATGTATCCATTGCCAAGCGACGTCAGATCGACGCGTGCCGCCGAGCCGAGCGTCGCCGGATCGAGCACGAGATTGGACGGCGTCTTCGCCATCCGCTTCAGGCAAAGCGCAAAATCCGTAAGCTCCCCTGCGGATGTCAGCGCGCTGTGGCTCGACAAAATCCGGTCAACCAGCGTGGTGCCCGTCCGCGGCATGCCGCAGATGAAGACCGGCGCGCCCTGCGCCTGGCTTGTCCGCCTCCGGACCGTCTCTGCGGCGCCCATCGCGGCATCGAACAGCGCAGCGTCCGCCTTTGCATCGTGCGAAATGCGCGCCCGCTTCCCCGCCTTCGCCCGGGCGAGCCAGAGCAAGGCCGCTTCCGGCTGCTGCATGTCCTCGAACGCCTTGGCGAGCGCATGTCCAATGCGCAGCGCGGCGTCGGGATCGTCCTTGTGCTGCGCAAACAGCCGCTCAAGTCCAGCGACCTCGTTGGCCTCGGCGCTTTGCCTGGTGATCTGCACCAGCGCCGCAAGCCCCCGCGTGTCGCCGGTTCCTGCTGCGCAGCGCCGGTAGGCCTCCCGCGCGGCCGCCATCTCGCCGGCGAACTGAAGCGCCGCGCCATGATTGTACTGGTAATCTGCGTTGCCTGGCTCAGCCGCCGTCGCCCGGCCGTACCAGGCGAGCGCTTCGCCGTGCAGCCCGGCCCGGCTCAGCACGACGCCGATTGTGTCCAGCGTGAACGCACCGGGCGGGCAAAGCGCCCCGGCCCGGCGGGCGGCGTCCACGGCTTCGGCCCGGCGGGAGAGCGCGATCAGGCACCGCGCCCGTTGGGCATGGGCTGCGGCATGACCCGCATCCCGGGCGATGGCCGCGGTGAACACCTCCTCCGCCTTGGCGTAGTTGGCATGCTGGAGGGTCAGCAGGCCGAGCAGATAGAAGGCCTCGGCATTGGCGGGATCGGCCCGGATCACGCCCATGCAGAGCGCATGCGCCTCGCGGTAATGCTGCTGCGCCAACAGGGTCGCAGCCTGCTTCAGTTGCAGCGCATGCTGTTCCTGCGGTGATGAAAAATTGGGCACGGCCTGTCCAAAGCTTACACGTACAAGGAGAATATGTGCTCTTTTTGCTGCATTCCGGCGGAAATTGAAAGCAAAGCCCCTGGCACGGCTTGCGCGCGTTTTCGGTTCTAAACCTAGTGCGTTCACACGTGCGGTCCCGAATCCGCAAGCAAGGAAAAAACAAATGTCCCGCAAACATCTTCTTCTGACCGCGAGCGCTGCCGTGCTCGCCTCTGGCCTCGCCTTCTCCGCCTCTGCGCAGGAAGCCGCCGACGATCCGGCCAGCACGCTGCGTGTCGGCACGGTGACGGTGACGGCCACCCGCCGCGACGAGGATGTGCAGGACATCCCACTGAACATTGCCGCCGTTGGCGGTGAGCAGATTGAGGAGCAGGGCTTCGACGAACTCGCCGACATCCTCGCCTATGTCCCGGGCATCAACATCGTGGACCGCGGCGGGCGCCAGGGTAACCCGATCATCGTGCGCGGCCTAAACGCAGACGCGCTCGGCTCCGGCGACGGCAACAATAACGGCGGCGGAACGGTGGCGACCTATATCGGCGAAGTGCCGGTCTTTGTGGACCTGAACCTGAACGACCTTGAGCGCGTCGAAGTGCTGCTCGGGCCGCAAGGCACGCTCTACGGCGCCGGCACGCTCGGCGGCGCCATCCGTTACATTCCGAAGAAGCCTGATTTCGGCGGTGACACGCTGGAAGTGCGCTCTGAGATTTCGCAATACTCCGAAGCGGACGACATTTCCTACGACACCGGCTTCACCTTCAACAAGGCGCTGGGTTCCAGCTTCGCCGTGCGTGGCTCGGTCGATTTCGAACAGGATTCGGGCTTCATCGATTATCCCTTTGTCGTGCGCGACATCGGTGTGTCCGATCCCGATCCGAACTTCGCAAACCCCGCAGCCGTTGCTGCAAACACGCGCCGCGTGGCCGATGCTGACGGCGAGGACGTCCTGTCCGCCCGCCTCGCCGCGCGCTGGGAGCCGACCGACTGGCTGGACGGCACGCTCACTTATTATCTGCAGAAAGCCGAGATCGAAGGCCGCCGCGGCTCCAGCCAGCAGCCGACGGTGCCGACCGGTGAGTATGAACTGGCCAAGCGCGTAGAGGAGCCGAACGAGATCACGAACCAGCTGCTCGCCCTCGAAGTGACTGCCGACCTTGGCTTTGCGGAGCTCACCTCGTCCACCGGTTATTCGAAGTTCAACGATCTCGGCCAGCGCGACCAGACAGACCTTCTCATCACGCTCGAGTACAGCTACGAATCCTTCCCGGCCTTCACGTCTTTCACTCGCGAGAAGGGCAAGCAGGACCGGATCAACCAGGAGCTCCGGCTGGTCTCGGCCACCGAAGGCCCGCTCAACTGGATCGTCGGCGCCTTCTACAACCAGCTTGAATCGGCCTCCTATTCGGCCGAGTACACACCGGGTTATGCCGACTTCGCTGGCTTCGATCGCCCGGACGATCTGGAATACTACTCACAAGGCTATTCGAAGCTCGAAGAGTCGGCATTCTTCGGAGAGATCGGATACGACATCACCGACAAATGGTCCGTCACGGTTGGCGGACGCTACTACCAGTATGATCTTGAATCGTTCAGCGACGTCGACTTCCCTCTGTTCGATCCGGACTTCATCCCGGTCGGCGTAAGCGGCCTGCAGGATAGTCTGCAGGCGGACTTTGATGCCGGCAGCCCGAACGGCACCAAGCGGACCAGCCAGTCCGACGAAGGCACGCTGTTTAAGATCAATACGTCTTACAAGTTCACGGACGACATCCTCGGCTACTTCACGGTGTCCGAAGGTTACCGGATCGGCGACCAGAACGGCGTCGCCGCCTGCCCGGCCTTTGATCCGCTTGCGCCTAACGTGCAAGGCGCTTGCGCGCTGGCCCCTGGCCAAAAGTTTGGCCCCGGCGCCGGAGACATCTCGACCCGCGATGAGCGGCAATACTCGCCCGACACGACCAAGAATTACGAGGCCGGCTTCAAGACGACACTCTATGATGGCCGCGTCACATTCAACGGCGCCGTGTTCTTTATTGAATGGACAGATCCGCAGCTGACCTCAGCAACGATCAACGCGTCCATACCGATCGTTGTGAACGCCGAAGGGGCTGAAACGAAGGGCGTCGAGCTGAATGGAAGCTGGCTGATCACCGATGCGCTTTCGGTGCGTGGCAGCTACAGCCATTCTGAAGCGGCTCTGACAGCTGCGGCGCCGGGCCTCGTCTCGTCGATTGCGCCGCCCGGATTTGGAACGGTCCTTATTGATGGCCGGGACGGCGACCGCCTGCCGGGATCACCGGAAGACCAGTTCTCGATCTTTGGTTCCTACGTCTATGACGTGGCGGCGGGCCGTACACTGACGTTCAATGGCGGATACTCCTGGCAGGGTGATGTGCTGTCGCGCACCGGCGGTCTCGGTAACGGCCTCACGCTCGACAGCTATGGTGTCGCCAACGCCTCGGCTGTCTATGACACGGGCCCCTGGTCTGCCTCGCTGTTCATCAACAACCTGTTCGACGAGTATTACGAAACCGGTGTCGTCTCGTCGCCGCTGTTCAATCAGGTGCTGACGGATGCCAATGGCGGGAACGTGAACACACGGAGTTTCTTCACCTATGTGGGCGCGCCGCGCGTCATCGGCGCCCGGTTCAACTACAAGTTCGGCGAGTAATGAAAGTCTGAGCAGGCCGGGCCCACTCCCGGCCTGACGGGGCGCCGGGGGGCGTCAGACCGGAAAAGGCCGTCTGCAAGGGCGGTCTTTTTTGTTTTAGGGGCAGGGCGGGGTCTTTACTGCGCGAGCTCATTCACAAAGACGGCCCCGTCCTTCATCACGAAGTCCACATCTTCCAGTTCGCGAACATCCGTCAGCGGATTACCGGTCACGGCGATGATGTCAGCGCGTTTGCCGGCGGACAGGGAGCCGATGTCGTTCGTCAGGCCGAAGAGTTCGGCATTGCCGATCGTGGCGGCGCGGATGGCGTCGGCCGGGGTCATGCCCCACTGGACCATGTAGGCGAACTGCCGGGCGTTCATGCCGTGGGTATAGACGCCCGCATCCGTGCCGAAGGCCATCCGGGCACCCGCTTTTGCAGCGGCCTGGAAGCGCTCGCGCTGCGCCTTGCCGACGATTTTCTCTTTCTCCAGGGATTCCGGCAGGATACCTGCCGCTTCGCCTTCCCCGAGGATGAAATCCGACACATAGATATCCATCGACAGGAAGATGCCTTTCTTGACCGCGGCTTTCAGGCTTTCATCCGTGATCAGGCTGGCATGCTCGATGGAATCGACACCGGCCTCGATGGCAGAGGCAATGCCCTTGGCGCCGTGAGCGTGGACGGCGACCTTGAGGCCGAGCTCATGGGCTTCCTCCACGAGGGCTTTCATTTCTTCCAGTGTGAACTGCTGCGCCCCAATGCTCGTGCCCTTCGACAGCACGCCGCCAGTGCCGCAGAACTTGATCACTTCAGCGCCGAATTTCTTGTTCTCTCGCACTTTCTGGCGCACCGTCCAGGGACCATCGGCGACGCCGCCGCCGGTCTCGCGGAACTCGTAAGGCATAAGGTTTGAGTCGCAGTGTCCGCCTGTAATTCCAATCGACTGGCCAGCTGGAATGATGCGGGGGCCGGGCACTTCGCCCGAGTCTATCGCCGATTTCAGGTCTACGTCCGCGAAGCCCGGCGCGCCCAGATTGCGCACCGTGGTGAAACCGGCGCGCAACGTCTTCTCCGCGTTCGCGACGCCCGAGATCGCCGCGCGGGCGGTCGAGACGGTGAGGCGGCGATAGCCATGAATGTCGGACCGGCTGGTCAGGTGGACGTGGCTGTCCGACAGGCCCGGCAGCAGGAAGGCGCCGTTCATCGCGATGGAGGTTGCCCCTGAGGCGCCAAGGGTGCCGGCGCGGCCGACGGCCTTGATACGCCCGTCCTCGATGAGGATGTCATGATCCTTCAGCACGGTGCCGCGCTCGGCATCGATGACATGGCCGCCGGAGAGAAGGGTCGTGTCCGCCGAGGCGGCGGCGCAGAGGGCGAGGAGGCTGGCGGCAGTAAAGAGAGCGCGAAGCATGATTGTATCCGGATCTGATGGCGGGCAAAACCTAGCCGCCGCTGCAGGTCTTGGCTAGGCGGCGCGGCGCGTGCCAGCCCGCGCAAGTTCCGGGTGGCGCGCAATCCGGCAGGCGCATATAGGTCCCGCGCATGACCGCCGCCCTTCGCCTCGGATTTCCCGCCGCGCTTGCCTGCTACCTGATCTGGGGCAGCCTGCCGCTGTATATCCGCGCGATGAGCCATGTCGGCGCATTCGAGCTGTTGGCACACCGCATCATCTGGTCGGTGCCGACGGCGATCTTTCTGATCGCGCTGGCCGCCAACTGGCGCGATGTGAAGACGGCCTTCAGGGTTTCGAACCTGAAATGGCTGGCGCTCTCCAGCCTGCTGATCGCGGCCAACTGGTCGATATACATCTGGTCGGTGAATGCAGGCCGCGCGATGGAGGCTTCGCTCGGCTATTACATCAACCCGCTGGTCAATGTGTTGTTCGGCATGGTGATCTTTTCCGAGACGCTCCGCCTCGCCCAATGGTTCGCCGTGGCGATTGCCGCCACCGGCGTTGTGATCATGGCCTTCGCCTTCGGGCATGTGCCTTGGGTGGCGCTGGCGCTGTGCACGACGTTCGCCTGCTACGGCGTGATCCGGAAGAGAGTGGCGATCGACAGCCGCGCGGGGTTCCTCGTCGAAGTCTCGCTGCTCGCGCCATTGGCCGGGCTCTGGCTCGTCTGGTTTGCGACGACGCAGGCAGGCGGGCGCTGGATGGGGGAGGGCGGCTCGGACATTCCCCTCCTGCTCGCCGCTGGCCCGATCACGGCGATTCCGCTGATCCTGTTTGCCCTCGCCGCCAAGCGGCTGAAGCTCTCGACCATCGGTATGATGCAGTACATCGGCCCGACCCTGCAGTTCCTGATCGCGCTGTTCGTATTCAAGGAAGCGTTCAGCCCGGTGCATGCTGTGGCATTCGGTTTCATCTGGACCGCGCTGGTTATCTTCACCGCCGACAGCCTGATGGGCGAAGCCAAGGCGCGGCGCCGGCCTGAACCCTTGCGGCGATGACACAACAAAAAGCCCGGCGAACATGAAATTCGCCGGGCGGAGTTGTTCAGAATCGAGATGGGCATCCGTTCCGCTTGAAGACATGCAAATTTCGCGCCGGTCTCGCCTCAAGCCTTAGGCGGCGTGAGGGCCAGCCAGACGGCAATGCCTATGATCAGGCCGGCGAAGGTTAACCGCGCGCCTTGAGAGGTGCGCCAGGTTTCGAGCCGGGCGCCAAGCTGGGTGGCGAGGAGCACGATGGCGACATGCACAAGCGTCGCAACGGTGAGATGGATCGATCCGAGGATCAGGCTCTGCAGCCAGACCGGCGCGGCGGCGCCCGGCTGCACGAACTGGTTGATCAACAGCACGTAGAAGGCGAGCGCCTTTGGGTTCAGGATGTTGGCAATCAAGCCGCGCCGGAAGCCGCGTTCGTTGACGCCGGCAGGCAGGGCTGCAGATCCGGTGTCCGACCAGGCCTGCCAGGCGAGATAAAGCATGAAGCCAACGCCTGCCCAGTGAAGGCCCACATGAACGCTCGGCATACTGATGATCAGCGCCGTGATCCCTGTCACCGCCGCAATCAGCTGGACGGACAGGCCGGACGCGATGCCGGCCACCGCGCCAAAGGCAGGCGCCTTGCCTTCGCGCAGGGTGAGTGCTGCGAGCCATCCCATGTTGGGGCCCGGCGTGAGTTCGATCACCGCCACGGCGAAGAGGAAAGCGAGCCAGTCGAAGCCGTTCGGCATGGGGCTAGAGACACCCCGCGGCAGCTTCCACGAGACGGACAGCCCGGGGGTCACCGACGAGGCTGCTCGATTGGCGGTTCATCACATAAGCGCAGGTGAGCCCGCGCGAGGGCGAGGCAATGGCGAGCGAGCCGCCCCAGCCGCAATGGCCGAGGCCGTCGTCAAAAGGGCCGAAGGCCTTCAGGTTGTTGTGCATGATGCCGGCGCCGAAGCGGGTGATCATCGGCAGGACGAGGTCGGGACCATCGGTGCGCGGGGTGGTCAGCGAAGCGAAGGTGCCAGGCCGCATCAGGCGCTTGCCGCCGATCAGGCCCGTTGCGGCGTAGGCATTATAGAGCGTGGCCACTGCCGAGGCGGTGCCATGTCCGTTGGCAGATGGAATCTCGATCTCGCGCCAGATCGCGCCGCCCCGGTCGGGCGCTGACCATCTGGTCAGGAAGGCTGCGCGGCGGGGCGGGGTGATTTCGCCCAGTGGGGCGAGCGCCTTCGGCCGGAGCATGTCGGCCACGCGGGCCTGCTCCGTAGCCGGAAGGCCGATGCGAAAGTCGATTCCCAGCGGGGCGGTGATATCCTCGCGCAGGATGGTTCCCAATGTGCGCCCGGTGATGCGGCGGACAATCTCGCCGACGAGATAGCCCCAGGTGAGGGGGTGGTAGCCGTGCGCGCTGCCTGGCGGCCACATCGGGGCAAGCCCTGCGAGCGCCGCTGCGCAGGCCGGCGGGTCGAGCCAGAGCGCCGGGTCGATCTCGCTGCTAAAGCCGGGCAGGCCCGCCTGGTGGCTCGCCACCTCGGCGATGGTGACGGCCTCTTTTCCGTTCGCGGCAAATTCCGGCCAGACTTCGGCGACCGGGGTTTCGTAACCGGCCGGCAGGGCCCCGGTTGCCATGGCGAGGATGAGGGCGGAGATGCCCTTTGTCGTTGAGTAGACCGGCACGATTGTGCCGGCGCCCCACGGGCGCGTGCCCGCCCGGTCGGCCCAGCCGCCGTGCAGGTCCACGACGACTTCGCCGTCGAGGATCACGGCAAAGCCTGCGCCATGTTCCTCGCCGCGGGCAAAGTTGTCCGCAAAGGCCTGCTGCACGGCCTCGAAGCCGGGCGCGGTGAAGCCTTGGATCGGGGGCAGGGCGGTCTCAGCCATCGAGCGTCTTCTCCATCCGGGAGTGGGCCAGCTGCTCCCCGCCGCGTTCGACGGTCTCGGCGCGTGTGACGGTAAAGCCAACCGCTTCAAATGGGCCCTTCGCATGAAGGCTCGCATCGGTCCAGAGACGGAACATGCCCAAGGCACGCGCCTCGCCTTCGAGTTCGGCGTAGAGCCGCCGGAACAAGCCTTGCCCCTGAACCTGGGCCAGTATGTAGGCGAGATCGATACAACCCGCTGGCATGAGCGTGATGAAACCGAGCGGTTCGCCGCCCGCTTCAGCTAGCCAGACCGACTGCGCCGCGAGACGCGCCGCCCAGTTGGGGCCAGGTCGCGGCGAGGGAAACCAGGCGGCGCGCTGCGCCGTGGTATACTCGCCAGCGCTGTAGCGCACGCCAGCATGGAAGACGCCGCCCAACGCGATGAAATCGGCCGGGTCCGCCTGCCTGATCTGGACATGGCGCGTCATGCGGGGCATCGCTCCCTTGAAACCAGCACCAGCCTAAGGGGTAACGTGTTCATGTCCACCGCCCACCGTCCGCGCCGCTCCTGTCTTTACATGCCCGGCGCCAATGCCCGCGCGCTCGAGAAGGCCCGTGAGATCCCCGCCGACACGCTGATCCTTGACCTTGAGGATGCGGTGGCCCCCGAAGCCAAAGCCGAGGCCCGCGCTGCCATCGCAGCGGTATTGAACGCGGGCGGGTATGGTCCGCGCGAATTGGTCGTGCGGATGAACGGTCTCGATACCGAATGGGGCCATGCCGATCTGGAGATGGCGGTGGCCGCCGGCGCGCACGCGGTGCTTGCGCCTAAGGTGACGAGCGCGCGCGATATCGAACGGCTGGATGCGGCGCTGAAGAAGGCCGGGGCAGCGGAAGGCTTTGCGCTCTGGGTGATGATCGAGATGCCGCTGGCGATTCTCAACATCCACGAGATCGCTGCCGCTGCCACCCGCTCGCATCTGACGACCTTTGTCATGGGCACCAATGACCTCGCCAAGGAATACCGTGCCCGGATGACGCCCGACCGGCTCGCCTTCCAGACAGCGCTGCAGCTCTCGATGGCGGCGGCGCGCGCCTATGGCCTGACGGCCATCGACGGGGTGTATAATGATATCAAGAACGAGGAAGGTTTCGCCGCCGAATGCGAACAGGGCCGCGATCTCGGCTTCGACGGCAAGACCCTGATCCACCCCTCGCAGGTCGAGACATGCAACCGAACCTTTGCGCCGTCGGCGGCCGACGTAGATCAGGCCCGCGCCGTGATCGCGGCGTTTGCTGACCCGGTAAATGCCGGCAAAGGCGTACTGAAGGTCAACGGCAAGATGACCGAGCTGCTTCACCTCGATGAGGCGCGCCGGACGGTGGCGATGGACGAGGCGATCCGGGCTTTCGCCTGAAGGCCTGGCACTGCGCCGCCCACTTCCAGTTTCCTATTCTTCAAACTCAGGAGCCCCCCCATGACCTACATCCTCATTCACAATCCCGGTTGCGGCTCGTCGAAGAAGGGGCTCGAGTTGCTTGAGGCGAACGGGGTAAAACCGGCGATCCGCAAGTACATGGCGGCCGCAGAGCGGCTGAGCGCCGACGAGCTTAAGGACATCGCGAAGAAGATGGGCGGGGTGAGCCCGCGCGTCTTCCTGCGCGAGGCGGATGCCAAAGCCGCGGGTCTCGCGGAAAGCGCCAGCGATACCGACGTGTTCGCGGCGATGGCGGAGAACCCGAAGCTGATCCAGCGGCCCATCGGCGTCAACGGCGGGAAAGCCGTGCTCGGCCGGCCGAATGCCAAGCTGCTCGATATCGTCTGACGCGCGCCGCGCAATTTTGTCGCAGTGCAGCATAGAGGCCAGTCGATCGGTGAAATTTCACCGGTCGGGTTTGCCTTATTTCAGGGCGGCTATGGCAGGGTGTGCGCATGATGACCTTCGCGCTTGTTCTCGCCGTTCTCCTGCTGGCATTTGCGGCCTTTGCCGTCTTTGGCCTGCCATACATGGTGATGGGGCCGCGGGCATTCGAGGAGTTCGCCGAGCGGGCGGAATCGCAGGTTCTGACCGGCATTCTGGCGGCAGGCATCCTGTTTGTGTCGGTCATGCCCTTTGCCGTACACGCCTTGATCTGAACTGCCTCTCCGGTGCAGGACAGGCGGGCCGGTTCAGGCGCTGACGCGCGCCAGCCGGATCCCAAGGAGACATAACCGTGGCAGGCTCAGCGACCATTCAGAAATCCAGCACTTCGAAGTCGAACCCCGGCAATTTCTTCGAGGACTTCAAGCCCGGCGATACGCTGGTTCACGCGACGCCCCAGACCGTCACCGAAGGTGACCTTGCGCTATACCGCGCACTGAACGGCAGCCGGTTTGCCCAGTATTCCTGCGCCGAATTTGCCCGCAGCGTAGGCCTGCCAGGGCTCGGCGCCGATCCGCTGCATGCTTTCCACATCGTTTTCGGCAAGAGCGTTCCGGACATCTCTCTCAACGCCGTGGCGAACCTCGGTTATGCCGACGGGCGTTTCCTGCGCCCAGTGATGCCCGGCGACACACTCCGCGCAACGAGCGAAGTGATCGGGGTCAAAGAGAATTCCCACGGCAAGACCGGAGTCGTCTGGGTGCGGACGAACGGGCGCAACCAGTACGGCGAAGACGTGCTGAGCTATGTCCGCTGGGTGATGGTCAACAAGCGCGATGAAGCGTCGCCTGCGCCGAAGGCTGTCGTGCCTGACCTGCCAGCCGCGGTGGCCGCAACGGACCTGTCCGGCTTCCCGCAGATGAAGCGCTGGAACATCGCCGAATCCGGCAGTCCGCATGTGTATGAGGATTATGAGATCGGCGAGAAGATCAACCACGCTGACGGCATGACGGTACAGGAAGCCGAGCACCAGATCGCCACGCGCCTCTACCAGAACACGGCTAAGGTGCATTTCGATTTCCACGGCCAGAAGGAAAGCCGCTTCGGCAAGCGGTTGATCTATGGCGGCGTGGTGATTTCAATCGCCCGCTCTCTGTCTTTCAACGGGCTTGCGAATGCCGGACAGATGCTGGCGATCAATGCCGGCACCCATGTCAGCCCGCTGTTTGCCTGGGACACGATCTATGCCTGGAGCGAAGTGCTCGACAAGGCGGAGCTGTCGGAGACGTGCGGCGCGCTGCGCCTGCGCCTCGTGGCGGTGAAAGACCAGCCGCCGGGCGATTTCGCATACAAGTCCGAAGACGGAAAATATGCCGACGGCGTGCTGCTCGATTTCGACTACTGGGCCGCGATTCCGCGGTCTCGCTAGGGGCAGGTCACACCGGCACGGTGATCTGCTTGCCGCCGAACACGGCCTGCCAGCTTTCGATTTCGCTGACGACGATATCATCCGCGGCGTGCGCAATCTCGGCGACGGGGCCATAGTCCATCGCGGAGTCGGGTGCTTTCAGCAGAAGCCCGATGCGGGCATGTACGCTGTCCAGCTTCTGCGCGGTCACTTCGGAGATGGCCGCGAAGCGTTCGAAGTCGCCGAAGTAGCGGATGCCGGCGATGGCGCCGCCGAAGGTCGGCAGCAGCACGCCGAGGAATGTGAAGAACTTCGACATCTCTTTCAGGGCGTGCTCGTCCAAGACCTCTGCCCAAGCCGCGCCCTGAAGAATGAGATAGACGGCGACCGAAATGACCGCCAGGCGGAACATCCACTCCGACAGCGTGTCGAGATTGTGGTGCACGGCGGCGAGGCGCTTCGCCTTAGTGTGATGGTAGTCGCGCTGCTGGGTCACGTGCTCGTCGAGCAGTGATTTGAGGGCGCCTCGCAGGTAGTCTGCCGTGACCTTCACGCGCGGCAGGCCGACTTCGCGCAGGCTCTGGCGGGCGTACCATTCCGGCCAGGACGTCTCGGCCCCTTTCGGCCAGCGCCCGGGCGCGCGGGCGGCGCCGAGGGTCAGCAGCAGGGGCGCGTGGCGCAGGTATTCCGCCGCACGGCGAGTTTCGAACCAGCGGCCATGCCAGCGGCGCTTCTGACCTTGGAAGGTGATCACCAGGATCAGCGAGAGGAGGACGAACTCGAACAGGGCAAACGCCCATTTGCAGTGGGAGTCCGCAAAGGGCAGGTAGGCAATCCCGCCAACGATGGCGAGCGAGGAGAGCACGAAGTTGACCATCATCCCGCCGCGATAGGTGTCGGACAGGCGCGATGAAATGCCGTCCGCCCAGGCGAACCGGGCGAGCACCAGCCCGGAGATCCGGTCTGCGAAGGTGGCATCGGCGCCCACGAGCGCGCGGGCCGCGGCTAACACGCCGGCGCCGCTTCCCGCCGCGATGGCCCCCGGCGTCTCGTAAGTCTGGCGCAGGTCGCGCCACGGGTTGCGGCCCTTGTCGCCGCCAAAAACAGCTTCGACACGGCGATAGAGATGCCAGACCGGGCTCGACCGCGCGCGCCAGTGCGACGCGTCGAGCGCCGAGACGCCCGGATGGTTCCCCGCCGGACCGTGGTGATGGTGGACGTTCTCCGGCCCGCGAAGGGCGAGACGTGTGAGCGTTTTCAAATCATCTGCCCGGGCGGCGTGTGACGTCTCGTCCTGCAGCGAGGCGAGCGCTTCGGGCGCGCGCAGGATGCGCCAGGCTTCGGGCGCTGCCGGATCGATCCAGACAACCGGCGCGCCAAGCTCCAGCGCGCGGGCAACGGTGTGGCCCGTGCCGCCGACGAAAGTCGTGCGGGCGCCGTCCCAGACCGCGATCAGGAAATCAGACTGTTCGATGACGAGGCGGCCTGCGAGGGCGACGCGTTCGGAGGCGTCGGCGGCAAAGGCGTCGCGCCCGCGCGTGTCCTGCAGGCGCTCGAGCGAGGCCAGGAACACGCCGGTGATCTCGTCATCATCATCGGCCAGTTCGAACAGGAGGGCCTTTTCGTACAGTGCAAGGATCGCCTCGGCGCGCGCTTGAACGGCGGGGTCTGCAGCTGCGCCGCCGGCGATCAGGGCGCGCGCGTCTTCAGATGAAAGCGGGGCGGCGTTGATGGCGCAGTTGAGATCTGCGCCGAAGGGCAGGGGCGCGGCGAGCTCCCAACCGCGTGCAAGGGCTTGGTGGGCCAGCGCCTGGTCTGCCCCATCTGCCAGCATGGCGTGCAACCGGACGGGCGCGATGGAGCCAGGCCCGAAGGGTTCGGGTTCCGCCTTCACGGCGGCCTCGATAAGCGAGAGGATCTCTGCGACCGCCGCCTCGATCCGCGCGGTGTTGGCGGCGTAGAGGGCATGGCTCGCCCGGTGTCCTGTGACACCGAGGCTGAGACGCACGCGCGGCGGCGACGGTGCGGCCACGGGCGGCGGTCTGCCCCAATCGCTTGGCCATGGGCGCGGATGCGCAGGGTCAGATAAATCTGGCAAGAGGGCCCCCAAGGCGGGTTGAGGCTTCCTGACTAACGGACGCGCCCGTCGGCGTCCATTCGCGCGAGGCCCGATCATCCGACTTTGCGATTCGCGTACCGGCTCCCTATATCGGCGTTCATGGGCGGCTATCTTCCTTACGTGGACTTCACGCAGTTTGCGCTGGCGCTGGCGGTGGTGCTGTCCGCCCTCGTCAGCCTGATCGGCACGTCGGCGCGCAAGCGGACCGTGGCGATGGGTGAGGCAAAACTGTCTGACCTTGCGGAAATGACCGGCATCTTCGACCCGAAAAGGGTGATGGCAGTGTTTGGTCCGCCGGACATGTCCCGGACCTGGCCGAGCGTGACGCTCCTCGATGTGCGGCGGGCGCGGGGGCCGATGGGGTGGCTGATGTCCAGCGACCTTGTGGATTTTGCCTGTATCGCGGCCGCAATCCTGCTTCTGCTGTTTCCGCACCCCCTCGTGCAGCTGGTGCTGTTTGGCGCGCTTGGCGTTCAGATGGCGGGGTGGGCGGTCTCCACAAAGGTTCCGAAGTGAGCCTTTTGTTCCGCTTCCCGGCAGCGTTGAAACCCGGTAGGACCTGAGACATGAAGCTTTGGAAGATGAACGGTGCCGGCAACGCGTTTGCCATATTCGATGCGCGGTCCACTCCCTTCGCACCGAGCGCCGATCAGATTCGCCAGATTGCCGGTGACCTGAAGGCGGACCAGGTGATTGCCCTGGAGCGCGACGCCACAAAAGACGTGTTCATGCGCATCTGGAACGCCGACGGAACGCAGGTCTCGGCCTGCGGGAATGCCTCGCGCTGCGTGGGCAGGCTGATCCTCGACGAGACGAAGAAAGACCGCATCACGATCCAGACCGAAGCCGACATGCTGAAGGCCTTCCGGGCCGAAGGCGACCTCATCACGGTGGACATGGGCTCGCCGCTGATGGGCTGGGCCGATATTCCGTTGTCTGAGAAAATGGATGTGCGCGGCGTGGACCTGAAGATCGGCCCGATCGACAAGCCGATCCTCGCGCTGCCGGCCGTGGTCTCGATGGGTAATCCGCATGCGGTGTTCTTTGTCGAGGATGTCGGCGCCTATGATATTCCGAAGATCGGACCGCTGGTCGAGAACCACCCGTTGTTCCCGACGGGCACGAATGTGGGCTTTGCCCAGATCATCGACAAGCAGACCATTCGCCTGCGTGTCTGGGAGCGCGGCGCGGGGCTCACCAAGGCCTGCGGCACGGGCGCCTGTGCAGCTCTCGTCTGCGCAGCGCGCGCGAAGCTGACGGGCCGCAAGGCGCGCGTGATCGTGGATGGCGGCCACCTCCACATCGAATGGCGCGAGAGCGACGACCACGTTTACATGACCGGTCCTGTCGAACTTGAGTTCGAGACAGACGTTTAGGACCAGAACGCGCGCCTATGCTTGCATTTCTGCGTGGTCGGCGCGATGTGACACGCCAACATGCCTGATACCGCTCCCCCTTCTGGCCCGACGGTGATTACCCTCGGATGCCGCCTCAACACCTATGAGTCCGAGGTGATGCGCCGGCATGCGCTGGAGGCGGGCCTCGGTGACGCGGTGATCGTGAACACCTGCGCGGTGACCGGCGAAGCGGTGCGCGGCGCGCGCCAGGCGATTCGGCGGGCGGCGAAGGAAAACCCCGGCGCGCCGATCCTCGTCACAGGCTGCGCGGCGCAGATTGATCCGGGCGCGTTCGCAGCGATGCCGGAAGTGACCCGCGTAATCGGCAACCACGAAAAGATGCAGGCTGAAACCTGGGCGCCGCTTGAGCTGCTCGGCGGCGAGGAGAAGGTGCGCGTCAACGACATCATGAGCGTGCGTGAGACCGCCGCGCACCTCATCGACGGGTTGGACGGCCGGGCCCGCGCCTATGTGCAGGTCCAGAATGGCTGCGACCACCGCTGCACCTTCTGCATCATTCCCTATGGGCGCGGGAACTCGCGCTCGGTGCCGGCAGGCGAGGTGGTAGCGCAGGTGCGCCGCCTCGTCGAGACCGGGCATCATGAAGTCGTGCTGACAGGGGTGGACCTGACGAGCTGGGGCGCTGACCTGCCGGGCACGCCGCAGCTCGGCAATCTCGTGCAACGCATCCTGAAGCTCGTACCTGAACTCCGCCAGCTTAGGATTTCCTCGATCGATGCGATCGAGATGGACGACGCGCTGATCGAAGCGATGAGCGAGACGCGCGTGGCGCCTTACCTGCATCTTTCCTTGCAGCATGGCGACGACCTGATCCTGAAGCGCATGAAGCGCCGGCATGGCCGGGACGCGGCCATCCAGCTCACGGACCATCTGCGCCGCGTGCGGCCGGACATAGCGCTCGGCGCCGACATCATTGCGGGCTTCCCCACCGAGACAGACGCGCACTTCGAAAACTCCATCCGGCTGGTGGAAGAGTGCGGCCTCTCTTTCCTACATGTGTTTCCCTACAGCCCGCGCCCGGGCACGCCGGCCGCGAAGATGCCCCAGGTGGCGAAGCCGGTTGTGAAGGCGCGTGCCGCCCGGCTGCGAGCGGCGGGCGAGGTGGCTCTCGTGAGGCATTTCGCGCGGCATGTCGGCGACGTTCGCGAAGCACTGGTGGAGCGGGGCGCCTGCGCGCGTCTCGCAGACTTTACTCAGGTGAAGCTCAGCGATGCAGGCCTTGAGGCTGGACGGGCGTACCCGGTACGGCTAACCGGCCATGACGGCAAGCAGCTTCTGGGCACCCCCCTCACATGATCCTCTGGTTTGGCAAGAAGAAGAAACTCGAGGAGGCGAAAGCCGCCGGCGCGGCCATGGCGCAGCCGGAGCGGTCGGCCGAGGAGCTGGCCGCGCAGGAAGCTGCCGCGCGCGAAAAAGCCGAGATCGAGGCGAAGGTCGCCGAGGCGAACCGCGCCTGGGAGGAGCGCCAGCGGCGCGAAGCTCAGGAGGCGCAAGACGAGGCGGTGCGCGCCAAGGCCGCCGCCGAGCTGAAACTGCTTGAAGACAGGCGCGAGCATGAGCGGCTGCGCGCCGAAGCCGAAGCGGCCGCGCGGGCCGCGGCCGAAGCCGAGGCCAATGATCCGGGCCTGTTCGGCAAGCTGGGTGAGGGCCTTGCGCGCTCGGCAGCGCGGCTCACAGAAGGCCTCGCGGCGCTCGGCAAGCGCAAGCTCGATACGGCGGCGCTGCAGGAACTCGAAGACCTCCTGATCACATCTGACATGGGATCGAAGGTGGCGGCGCGCGTCACGAAAGGGCTCGCCAAAGGGCGCTTCGACCGTGAGATTTCGGGCGAGGAAATCCGCAGCGTGCTCGCGGAGGAGATCGAAGCGATCTTGAAGCCGCGCGAGAAGGTGGTTGATTTCTCGGACGGCCCGCGCCCCCGGGTTGTGCTGTTCGTGGGTGTCAACGGGTCGGGCAAGACGACGACCATCGGCAAGATCGCCTCCAAGTTGCAGGACCAGGGCGCCAAGGCTTTGCTGGTCGCGGGCGACACATTCCGCGCCGCCGCGATCGAACAACTGAAAGTCTGGGGCGAGCGGGCCGGTATCCCGGTGATGCACGGTGCGCCGGGCGCGGACGCGGCGGGGCTTGTCTATGGCGCGGTTGAGCGCGCGATGGCCGAGGACCTTGACCTCGTTCTGGTCGATACGGCGGGCCGCCTTCAGAACAAGACCGAACTGATGGCCGAGCTTGGCAAGGTCGTCCGGGTGCTGAGGAAGCTCGACCCCGCGGCGCCGCACGACGTGATCCTCGTGCTCGATGCAACCGTCGGCCAGAACGCGCTCGCGCAGGTCGAGGCGTTCCGGCACACGGCGGGCGTGACCGGCCTCGTAATGACGAAGCTCGACGGCACAGCCAAGGGCGGCGTTCTCGTCGCGATTGCCGAGGCGCACGACCTACCGATCCATTTCGTCGGCATCGGTGAGAAGGCAGAAGATCTGCGGCCCTTCTCGGCGGCGGCCTTTGCCCGGGCCCTGGTGGGGCTGAGGGGCTAAGCGGGCCGAACGAACTACTCGGCCGCCACCGCCGACACGGGCGCTGGTTGAGCGCCGCGCACCAGCCGGCCTGGCTTGGCGCCAGTAGGCGCGCCGTCGCGGTGGGTGATCTCGCCCTTGAGGATCGTGGCGGTGTAGCCGGAGGCGCGTTGCATCAGTCGGCGCCCGCCGGCGGGCAGGTCGCGGATCACTTCCGGCAGGTGCAGCTTCAGGCCGGAGAGGTTGATCACGTTGAGGTCCGCCCGCAGGCCGGGCGCGATCAGGCCTCTGTCCCAGAGACCGATCCATTCGGCAGTCGCGCGCGACTGACGGTGCACGAGGAATTCCGGCGTCAGCTTCGGGCCGCGTGTGCGGTCGCGGACCCAGTGGGTCAGCATCGTGGTGGTGAACGAGCCGTCGCAGATCATGCCGACATGCGCGCCGCCGTCCGAGAGGCCGGGCAGGGTGGCGGGGCTCTGCATCATCTCCGCGACCGGGTCGAGGCTGCCTTGCGCGTAGTTGAGGAAGGGCAGGTAAAGCATGCCCTTGCCGTCCCGCTCCAGCATAAGGTCCAGCGCCGCTTCTTCCGGCGAGACGCCGCGCCGGGCGGCGATGGCCTCCAGCGTGTGCTCCGGGCCGGGCTCGTAGTCGACAGGATCGGACAGCTGGAAAATCTTCCCGAAGCTGCGCAGCATCACTTTCAGGAAGGGATTGTCCGTCCGCGGCTGGTCGGCCAGGAGGCGCGCGCGCAAGTCCGGTTGGCGCAGCGCCGCGACGCGCCCCTCCGGGGGAAGATGGGCAATCTCCTGGTAAACGGGATGGGCGCTGAACGGGTTCAACGTCAGGTCGAGCCCGAGCAGCACGCCGACCGGGCGGGGCGCGACCTGCGCGCGGATCGGCAGGCCTTCAGCGGCGGCAGCTTCGATGGCCCCCAGAAGCAGGCGCCAGCCTTCGGGGGCCACGTCCGCCTGCGCCAGTGACACAGACAGCGGGCGGCCCGAGACTTCGACAAGGCGGCGGAGCATCGCGGCCTCTTTCTGCGGATCGTTGAAATCAGACACGAATTGCAGGACGCCGCGGCCCGCCTCGGCGAGGCCCATCGCGATGCCGGTGAGTTCGTCCTGCGAGGCCGTGAGGGTCGGCGTCGGCTGGCCGTCGGAGGTGCGGTGGTTCAGCGTGCGGGAAGTGGAGAAGCCCATCGCGCCCGCGAGCACAGCCTCCTTGGCGAGCTGTTTCATTGCGGCGATGTCGGCGGGGTCTGCATCCTCGCGGTTGGCGCCCCGGTCGCCCATCACGAAGACGCGCAGGGCGGCGTGAGGCAGCTGCGCGCAGACGTCCGTGTCAAAGCGGCGCTGGCCGAGGAAGTCCAGATAGTCCGGGAAGCTTTCCCAGGCCCAGGGCAAACCGGCGGTCAGAACAGGGAAAGGGATATCCTCAACGCCTTCCATCAGCCGGATCAGGCGGTCATGGTCTTCGCTCTTGCAGGGCGCGAAGCCGACACCGCAGTTTCCCATGACGACCGTGGTGATGCCGTGGAGGGACGAAGGGCTGATCGCTTCGCCCCAGGTCGCCTGGCCGTCATAGTGGGTGTGCAGGTCCACGAAGCCGGGGGCGACCACCTGACCGCGTGCGTCGATCTCCTCGATCCCGCGCCCGTTTACCTTGCCGACGCCTGTGATCACGCCGCCGGAGACCGCCACGTCGCCCTCGAATGCCGGCGCGCCCGAGCCGTCGATGATCGTGCCGCCCCGGATGATCAGGTCATGTGTCGCCATGGTGTGTTCCTCCAGCCGGGAGGATGCCTCAAGGGCAGGGGGTGTCAAACCCTGACGCTGCTTCCCCCAGCTGCAATTCCTGACTAAGCACCGCCCGGATGAGCCCCGAATTGCTCCCTGTTCTGCTGTGTCTTGTCTCGGCGCTGACGGTGGCGATAACCAATGTCATGGTAAAGCGCGGCGGTGACGTGCTGACAACGCGCATGCTGGTGGCGGTCGTCATGGGCCTCTCGGTGCTGCCTTTGCTGCCTTTTGCGCCGCTGCCGCCGCCGGGGACCTGGGGTCTGATCGGCATCTCTATGATGGTCCACTGGTTCTACCAATTCTGCGCGATCCGGGCGCTGCACAGGGGCGCACTTTCTCTGGTGTTTCCCGTCATGCGCGGCCTCGGCCCGCTCGCAACGGCTGCCTTCGCGGCGCTCTGGTTGCAGGAAGACCTTTCGGCGCTTCAAACAGTCGGGCTGGCGCTTACCAGCCTCTCGATCCTCGTCTTCGCGCTACCCACGGCCGAGACCCATGACGCGCGGCAGCTCGACCGGTCGGCCCTGTTCTGGGCGATGATGACCGCGGTGGGCGTGGGGCTCTACGCCGTCGCCGATACCCGCGCAGCCCGGGCCATGGAGACGCCGCTGACCTTCGTGGTCTGGCTGTTCCTGCTCGACTGGATCGGCGTGACGGCCGTCTTCCTGTGGCAGCGCCGGGGCAGGGTCCTGACCGCCGTGCAGCCGGAATTGCGCAACGGCGTCATCGGCGGGGTAGCGGGCGCGGTCTCCTACGGCCTTGCGATTTATGCCTACACGCTGACGGACGCGGCTGTGGTGACGGCGCTGCGGGAAACCTCGGTTGTGTTTGCGGCGGCGCTGGGCGCATGGCTGCTGAAGGAGGGCTTCGGGCGCCGCCGGATTGCGGCGGCCGGGGCCTTGGCCGCCGGCCTCGTGCTGATGCAGGCGGCGGCTTGAAGGTTGCGTGCGGCCCTTGCGAACCCTCTCTGCACGGGTTCGTGCTACGGCCCCGCCATCAACCTGGGACGCTGTCTTGCGGGCTACCTGCCGCTGAATGTGGCCATCCAGTTGGCGCTTCGGGCCCATAAGGCGGGACTGCGGGCCGGGCGGCAGGCCTTCACCGAAAGCTTCCGTCTGCTGATGGCTTTCCTCCTGGGCGCGCGAGGGAGCCTAGCTTATGCCGGTGCCCGCCGCTCTCAAGATTGTGCTGAACCTGATACTCATTCCGCAGATCGCCCTGATGGGGCGGGTACTCTACCCTCGTCTGCAACGCCGCACTGGTGCTCGATGCTGGCGGCGCGCGAACACTCGTGCGAAACACGTTCGCATAATCCGCTTCGCCCGTCTCTGCGTAGGATATGCCATGAACGATAACGTGAAACAGGATAGCGCCGTCGCGACCGCGGCCGGCAAGGCCAACCAGCTCTGGGCGGACTTCGTGCCGGTCATTGCCTTTGTGCTTGTCTACAACGTGTTCCGCCGCGTCGACCTGTTCGGCGGCCTCGTAAACAAGGATACCGCCATCTTCTGGGCGACCGGTGTTCTGCTCGCCCTTATGCTCGGCTTCCTCGCCAACCAGCTGATCCGGCGCGAGCCTGTTTCGCAGATGATGTTGTTCTCCTCGTCGATCGTCGCGGGCTTTGGCCTGATCGGCATCCTCCTGCAGGAGAAGGCATTCATCTATGTGAAGCCGACGATCCAGCAGCTGTTCATGGCGGTGATGATCTTCGTGCCGCTGATGTTTGGGCGCAACATCTGGAAGTCGCTGTTTTCGAAAGTGTTCGATCTGCCTGACTTCGCCTGGCGCACGCTGGCCATACGCTGGGGCTTCTTCTTTATCGCGATGGCGCTCTGGAACGAATACCTGTGGCGCACCTTTGCGCCGGGATTCGAAGCCCCCCTTGTGATGGCGGGTGTTCCCGTGGCGCCGGCCGGAACGTATGAATTCCTTGGGCTGACATTCGGCGCAAAAGATGCCGAGGATGTCTGGGCCAACTGGAAACTCGGCAATATGGTGATCGTGCTCGCCTTCGGTGCACTGAATACGCCGTACACGCTCAAACACCTGCGTGAGCCGGAAGTTGAGCAAGCGGCTGCGTAAGCAAACGCATCGCACCGTCCACCCTCGGCCATGTCAAAGGGCGAGCCCTGCCATGTGTGGCAGCCTTTTCAGCGCGTCAGCTTTTCTGTGCCGGGCGGGTTGGCAAAGGGCGCAAATGCCGCGTCGTGCCGTGTCTTGGCATGATGCGTCAACGCCCAGACCACAGTCGGAAATGCCAGTTCAGACCATGGAATATCCTTCCACGTGACGAGCTTGACCTCCTCGCTTTCCGGGCCGGGGGCGACATCCGACATCAGCCGGGCACGGAACATGATCTGAACCTGGGAAATACGGGGCACGGAGTAAATCGCGAGCAGTCTGTCGATCTGAATGTCCGCACACGCCTCTTCGCGGGCTTCGCGCCGGGCAGACTCCTCGACACTCTCGCCCTCTTCCATAAAACCGGCAGGCAGGGTCCAGAACCCCTTCCGGGGTTCGATCGCCCGTTTGCAGAGCAATATCAGATCGCCCCGTGTCACGACGCTTCCGGTCACGATCTTCGGGTTCACATAGTCAACAAAGTTGCAGCGGTTGCAGATACGCCGTACCCTGTCATCACCTTCTGGAACGCCGAGCCGAAAATCTTCGTGCTGGAAAGGAGTTGGCAATTGATCAGTCATCCAATCTTTATCCTGTCGCCTGTATGGGGAATGCGTTTGATCCGCCTACGGGGCTCTTGTCTAACGCCCCTACATCGGATCGGCCCTGTTCAAATCATCTCGTCCTTCGTCGGAACCCATCTTTAGCAAACGGAAACCAACCCATGTCCTTCAATCTCAACACCTCGCCCAGCCACCTCCTGCACCGCGCCCAGCAGATCGCTGCCAACCACTCGGCCGCTGCTCTGAAAACGGCTGGCCTCACGCTGCGCCAGTTCTCTGTCCTCGCTGCCCTCTCGGGCAATGAAGGTGTCAGCCAGTCTGACCTTGTCAATGCCACGGGCATCGATCGCTCCACGCTCGCCGACATGGTCGCCCGCATGGAAGCCGGCGGCATGATCAAGCGCGCTGACTCCAAAACCGACGCCCGCGCCAAATCTGTCTCGCTGACGGTCAAAGGCAAGAAAGCCTATGACAAAGCCCTCCCGGCGGTTCTGAAGGCCGACGCTGCATTGTTCGCCACGCTCGCCAAGGCGAAGCAGGATGCGCTGATCCAGGGCCTCACCGGCCTCGTGGAAGACGCAGAGAAAAAAGAAGCCGCGCCTGAGCCGAAAGCCAGGAAAGCCCCGTCCAAGAAAGCCGCTGTGAAAAAGGCTGTCGTGAAGAAAGCCCCGGCGAAAAAAGTCCCGGCCAAGAAAAAGAAATAAGCTCCGCTAACCGCGAAGCTGATCTACGAGCGAGGCGCCACAAGCGCCTCGCTTACTTTTTGGCGTGACGCATCGTCGAGCGGCCCGTCAATGTGCAAGATGATGTCGCCTTTGCCGGAGATCACAAAAGTCTCCGGCACGCCGGTAAGGCCGAAATCGAGCCCGCCCTTGCCTTCGGGATCCAGCGCCACCGCCGTGAACGGATTGCCGAGACGCGCGAGGAAGGCTTCGCCTTTCTCTGGCTTGTCCTTGTAAAGCACGCCGTAAAGCTGGCCCGGGTGCGCAGCGCCAAGCTCCATCAGGTATTTGTGCTCGGCCTCGCAGGGCCCGCACCAGCTGGCAAAAAGGTTGACGATGGCCGGCTCACCGCCCGGCGGCGGGGCAAAGGCGATCTCGCCGCCATCCTTGAGGGTAAAGGCAAAATCCGGGGCGGCGCGCGAGACGCGTTCGAACTCGCCCTTGTCCGGGTACAGCATCCGCCAGGCGCCGAGCAGGCCGAACAGGAGCAGCGCTGCGACAGGCAGGGCGAACAGCCAGCGGTTCATGTCAGGCGCCGTCCGAGTCATTGGTGGCAAGGCTGGCGAGGCGTTTACGCGCCGAGCGCGCGGCGAGCGCCACCTGCAGGGTGAGGGCGAGGATCAGCAGCGCGCCGATCCCGTAGCAGGCCCAGATGTAAGCGGCGTTCTTGTCAAACTCCGGCATCGTCAGGCGCCTTCCAGGGAAGCCGCGCGAAGGCGGGCAATGCGTCGCTCACGGATTTCCGTCCGCATGCTGGTCATGACAAGGCCGCCGAAAAAGAGCGAATGGCCGAGCCCGCTGATCAGAAGAGGGGTCAGGTAGACGGCCGCCATTTTGGGGCCATCGGCGGTAATGACGCTGGCGCCCTGATGGATCGATTCCACCATGTCTACCGAGAACTTGATCAGCGGCACGTTGATCGCGCCCACCATCGCGAGGATAGCGCCGGCGCGCGCCGCCTTCTGGCGCGTGTCCATCGAAGCGCGCAGCGCCACGTAGCCGAGGAACAGGAACAACAGGAACAGCACGGACATCATCCGCGCGTCATTCCACTGCCACCAGGTGCCCCAGGTCGGCTTGCCCCAGATCGCGCCGGTGGCGAGGCAGATCGCAGTCCAGACAGCACCGAGCGGCGCTATGGACTTGGCGGCGATATCGGCCAGCTCATGGCGCCAGACGAACCAGATGAAGCTGGCGACCGCGAGCGCCGAGTAGCTGGCCATTGCAAGCCAGGCGGCGGGTACGTGGATGAACATCACGCGCATGATGTCCCCGCCCTGATATTCGTCCTTCGGCACGACCCAGAGCCCCTGCCAAAGGCCCCAGGCGATACACAGTGCACCAACGGCATAGAAGGTGGGGGCCAGCCAGTCCGACAGGCGCAGGAACTTGTGCGGGTTGGCGAAGTAGGACCACATGGCTGACTGACCTAGCGCTCCCTCAGTCCGCCGCCAAGCGCAACGCGGCAGACATCGCGTAGGGCGCAACAGCGCAGGCGCACAGCGTTGAGGCGGCCAGAAACAGCGGCGCGCCCGTCGAACCCGGCCCTCCGGACATGGCGAGCGCGCCGAAGACGGCCGTCGGCACATAGAGGGGCAGGGCGATCATCGAGATCAGCAGGCCGCCCCGGCGGACCGTGGCCGACAGGGCCGCTCCGACCCCGCCCCAGAAGAAGAAGGCGAGGCTACCGAGGGCGTAGAGACCGGCGTTCACTAGCAGCGCCGGGCTTGCCTGCGCCTGGAACATCAAGGCCAGCACGGGCGAGAACAACGCGAGAGGCAGCCCGGCGGATAACCAGTGGGCCAGCGTCTTGGCGGCGGCCAGCGCCGAAACCGGCGCCCCGGCCTGCAGCCAGAGGTCCAGCGTACCGTCCTCGGTATCTGCCTGGAAAATGCGTTCGAGGGTGACGAGGCTCGCGAGCGCCAGCGCGACCCAGATGATTCCCGGTCCGACAGCCTTCAGGGTGGCCGCGTCGGTGCCGATGCCGAGTGGCACGAGCACGGCCGTCCCCCCGAGAAAACCGAGCGGTAGCAGCGCGCCTGCACCGCCGGCCCAGGCTTCGCCGAGGGATTGGCGGAAAGCGGCCAGAAGGGGCGCGCCGCTCAAAGCGTCACGTCCGTGCTGCCGGGAAATCCGGCCTCGCCGTGCAGGGCTGCAATCACGGCCCCGCCTTTGGCGCGGTGCTCGGCGATCAGGGCGTCGATGAGGGCCCGGCCATCAGCGTCGAGCGCCGTGTACGGCTCATCCAGCAGCCAGACCGGGCGGTCTTCCAACAGCAGGCGGGCGAGGGCGGTGCGGCGCCGCTGGCCGGCCGAGAGGTCGCGGCCAGCCACATCTGCCGGGCGGGTGAGACCCATCCGGGTCAGCACGGGGTCGGTCCCGGTCCGCGCGCCCCAGGCCTCGGCCCACAGCTTCAGGTGCGCCCGCGGCGTCTCCATCGGCTTCAGCCCTTCGCGGTGCCCGACCCAGTGATGCGGCGCAGCGCGTGTCACCTCGCCGGTTTCCGCGCGCGTCAGCCCCGCCAGAATGCGCAGCAGGGTGGTCTTGCCGGCCCCGTTCGACCCCCGCAGCAGCAAGGCCTCGCCGGGACGCACGGACAGGCTGACGCGCCGGAACAGGACGCGCTCGCCCCGGATCATGCCGAGCCCGGCGCCGGAAAGCAGGGGGGACAGAAGGGAAGGTGCCTGGGAATTCATCGGGTCAGGGATAGCCGGTTCCGCTGCCCGCGCAAACGCGGCCATGTCGCGCGCCCGTGATCGCCTCGGCAATTGCGTGGTAAGGTTCAGGCCTATAAGGGAACGACAGCATATCAAGGCCGACCCGCCCCATTCCAGCGCCGGGCGGCCGCGTGACAGGAGGCTGCGCCCACTCATGCCGTCTAAAGACAGCTTTAAATCGAAAAGCACGCTCACCGCCGGTGGGAAGACGTACACCTACTATTCAGTGGATGCCGCCGCGAAGGCCGCCGGGCTCGGGGATGTCTCGCGCCTTCCTGCCGCGCTGAAAGTGCTGCTCGAGAACATGCTGCGCTTCGAGGACGGTGTGACGGTCACCCCGGACGATATCAGCGCCTTCGGAGAGTGGGCCGACAAGGGCGGCCAGAACCCCCGCGAGATCGCCTACCGCCCGGCCCGCGTGCTGATGCAGGACTTCACGGGCGTGCCCGCCGTGGTCGACCTGGCGGCCATGCGCGACGGCATCAAGGCGCTGAAAGGCGACGCGAAGAAGATCAACCCGCTGGTGCCGGTCGACCTGGTGATCGACCACTCGGTGATGATCGATGAGTTCGGCACACCCCGCGCCTTCCAGGCTAACGTTGATCTCGAATACGAGCGCAACATGGAGCGCTATACCTTCCTCAAGTGGGGTCAGAAGGCGTTTAACAATTTCCGCGTCGTGCCGCCGGGCACCGGGATCTGCCACCAGGTGAACCTCGAATACCTTGCCCAGACGATCTGGACCGCCCCGAATGAAGCCGGCGAACTCGTTGCCTATCCAGACACGCTGGTCGGCACGGACTCGCACACCACCATGGTCAACGGCCTTGCCGTCCTTGGCTGGGGCGTCGGCGGCATCGAAGCGGAAGCTGCCATGCTCGGCCAGCCGGTCTCGATGCTCATCCCCGAAGTCGTTGGCTTCAGGATCACGGGCGCGCTGAAGGAAGGCGTCACCGCGACCGACCTCGTGCTCAAGGTCGTCCAGATGCTGCGCAAGCACGGCGTCGTGAACAAGTTCGTTGAATTCTACGGCCACGGCCTCGATAACATGCCGCTCGCTGACCGCGCGACGATTGCCAACATGGCCCCGGAATATGGTGCAACCTGCGGCTTCTTCCCGATCGATGACGAGACGCTGCGTTACCTGCGCCAGACCGGCCGCGACGAAGGCCGCGTTGCGCTGGTTGAGGCCTATGCCAAGCAGAACGGCTTCTGGCGCGGCGCCGACTATGCGCCGGTCTATACCTCGACGCTCGCTCTGGATCTCGGCGAGGTCGTCCCCGCCATCTCCGGCCCGAAACGTCCGCAGGACCATGTGGCGCTGGACAGGGCCGCGCAGGTGTTCGGTGACTATATGCGCGGCGTGCGTGTGCCGGAGCTGGCAGGCGCTGGCGCCAAAGCCGCCATGAAGGCGGAAGGCGGAGCGTCCGCGCCCGCAAGTCTGCCTGGCAACGCAGACGGGATCACAACTGCCTCCGTGGACGGCCGAGACTGGAAACTGCGCGATGGCTCGGTCGTCATCGCCTCGATCACCTCTTGCACCAACACGTCTAACCCCTATGTGCTGATCGGCGCCGGCCTGTTGGCTCGCAAGGCGCGCGCCCTTGGCCTGACGCGCAAGCCCTGGGTCAAGACCTCGCTCGCCCCCGGATCGCAGGTCGTCTCCGAATACCTGAACGCCGCCGGTCTGCAGGAAGACCTCGACGCGCTCGGCTTCAACCTCGTCGGCTATGGCTGCACGACCTGTATTGGCAACTCCGGCCCGCTCGCCCCTGAAATCTCGAAATCGATCAACGAGAATGATCTCGTCGCGGTCTCGGTGCTCTCGGGCAACCGCAACTTCGAAGGCCGCATCAGCCCCGACGTGCGCGCGAACTATCTCGCCTCGCCGCCGCTGGTCGTCGCCTATGCGATCGCGGGCGACATGAACATCGACATCACAAAGGATCCGATTGCGACGTCGAAGGACGGCAAGCCGGTCTATCTCAAGGACATCTGGCCGACGACGAAAGAGATCGCCGACATGGTCCACGCGGTCGTTACCCGCGAGATGTTCATTTCCAAGTATGCGGACGTGTTCAAGGGCGACTCCAAATGGCAGGCGGTCGAGACCACCGACGCCGAGACCTATGACTGGCCAATCAGCTCGACCTATATTCAGAACCCGCCTTACTTCCGCGGCATGTCGCCGGAGAAGGGCGATATCAATCCGATTATGGGCGCGCGCGTCCTGGCTGTTCTCGGCGACATGATCACCACCGATCATATCTCGCCCGCCGGCTCGTTCAAAGCCTCGAGCCCGGCCGGCAAGTACCTGACCGACCGCCAGGTGCCGGTGAAGGATTTCAACTCTTACGGCTCGCGGCGCGGCAACCACGAGATCATGATGCGCGGCACGTTCGCGAACATCCGTATCAAGAACGAAATGCTGGGCGGCGTCGAAGGTGGCTACACGATCGGACCGGACGGCCAGCAGACCTCGATCTATGACGCGGCCATGGCCTGGATCGACAAGGGCGTCCCGCTCGTTATCTTCGGCGGTATCGAATACGGCGCCGGCTCCAGCCGCGACTGGGCTGCGAAAGGCACAAACCTTCTCGGCGTGAAGGCCGTGATCGCCGAGAGTTTCGAGCGCATCCACCGCTCGAACCTCGTCGGGATGGGCGTCATCCCGTTTGAGTTCATGCCGGGCGAGGACCGCAAGACGCTGGGCCTGAAGGGCACGGAAACGGTTGATATCGAAGGCCTCGGCAACGATATCCGTCCGCTCTCGGCGGTGCCCTGCAAGATCACCTATGCGGACGGCGCAGTGAAGACGATCCAGATCAAGTGCCGGATCGATACGGAAATCGAAGTCGACTACGTCAAGCATGGCGGGGTGTTGCACTACGTGCTGCGCGACCTCGCCCGCTCGGGCGCCTGACGCAGCGTCAGCCGCAATGAAGCCCGCGGCGCGCCGGTCGTGCCGCGGGCTTTTTCCAGTCACTCACGGGGGTGTGACTGTGCGCCGGGGCAGGGAGCGCCTATAACTTTAGTTATGAAACGTGTCCTTTTTGCTCTGGCCATTCTGTTCGGCTCCGCAGGCTCCGCGTATGCGCAGGGGCCGATGCTTGTCGAGCTGTTCGCGTCCAAGAACTGCCGGGCCTGCCCCGCGGCTTACAAGACGCTGAAGGCGGTCGAGGCCGAGCGCGGCGACAGCGTCATGGTTCTGACCTGGGCGGTAGACTACTGGGACTATCTCGGCGGCAAGGAAAAGATGGCCCTTCCGGAATCGAAAGACCGCCAGCGCGGCTATGTGGACCGGTTCGAACTGCGTGGTCCGTACACGCCCCAATCGGTCTATAACGGCCTGACGCAGGCCCCCGGCAACAAGCCCGCCAAGGTCGGGGCGGCGATGATGAAAGCCGAGATGGCTGAGCCCGTGAACGTGAAGGTCCAGCGCAGCGGACAGCGCGTCGTACTCAGTGGCCAGCCGGGCGGCCTGTCAGACATCTGGTGGGTTTCCTATCTCGACGCCGATGACAACACCACCAAGATGCCCAACCCTGTGACCAGCGTGCGCCAACTCGGCCCATGGCTCGGCGGCAAGGCCGAGCTGGCTCTGCCTGCCTGCACATCCGGATGTCTGCTGATCGTTCAGGAAGCCGGTATGGGCCGCGTGTTCGCGGCGATGCGGGCAGATTAAGCCTTAGCCCGGCTTGCGTATCATCGACGAAACGAGCGGCGTGTAATCGGCCCAGTCACTGGCGGTCAACTCGAAGGCCCACCCAGCCGCGCGCTCGTTTATTGCCGCTGCGCGCTGCGCGCCTTCGCCCGCTTCGATCGCGCGCATCGTGATGAAGTACCCGTCGCGCTCACGGTAAGCCTGCACATCAATCTCGAGCCCGTCATGCGTCTGGGTGATATGGCGGCCGACGGGGCTGGTTTTCAAAGCCGAGGCGGGTTTGACGCCGATCGGCAGGAACCGGGTCAGCGCAAGCGCCGGGCCGGAGACCGCAACCCGGTTGACCAACCGGTCGCCCTGATAAGGCGGTGCCGGAAGGAAGGACTGGTCGCTCGCACCAATCGCGCGCTGGAGAAACAGGCTCGCGCCGGATGAATCGGTCAGCCGCAATGCCGAGACCGCATCCTCGCTGATATCGAGGAAGCCGAGATCCAGCCAGGCTTCGGAATTGTAGAGCGGCGGCAGATCGCCGGTGACGCGGAAGGCCTGCACGTCGCCTGGCCGGCGCGCATAGATATAGTCGCCCTTCCTGCCCGTGATCAGCGCCGAGCCCGCATCGCCGTCCGGTCCGATCACTTCGATCAGGGCGCCGCTGCCGCCTTTGCGCGGATCACCGAGACCCAGCCAGTCAAGCTTCTCAGGGTCATCCGTACGCGGCGTATCCCACACGAGACTTTCGAGACCGGTTGCCAACTCGGCCAGCCGGTCCTGGCGCACCGGATATCCGTCGCGCCCGCCCAGCCTCCAGCCCTCGCCAGTGGCGAACAGCGAGTAGCGCTCGTCCGCCAGGGTGACGCGGATCTCGCTTACCTCCGCGCGCTGCTCTGCAAATCCCGGCAGCACGGGCTTGCCGGTGCGCTCGCTGTTAGGTGCAAGGCTGCCCCCGCCGAGATGGGAGATGACAGCCAGCAGGCTGAGCCCGGCGGCCAGGCCGGTCATCACGAGCATGCGCCGTGTTCTCCGGGCGCCGCGCAGCGTACTCATAACGCGGCCCTGCGCGGCCGCTTCTGGCGCCGCCAGACGAACACGCCGGCCAGCGCCACAAGGACCGGTCCGCCCCAGATGTTGATGGCTTTCAGGCTGACCTCAAGCCGGTCGATGGCGCGCCGGTAGTCGCGTTCCGTGTCGCGCAGCCGGCCGCGCAGGTCAAGGATGTCAGCCCGAAGGCTGGCAAGTTCGACCCGCTCTTCGTCTGAAAGCTCGGCCTCCGGATCACCTGCAAAGAAGCCATCGCCTGCGCCTGTGTCCTGCAGTTCGGCCAGCCGGGTCTGCGCTGCGGTGAGGCGCGTCTCAAGTTCGGCTTGCTGGCGGAAATACTGTTCCTCCGCCTCGCTCCGCATATTGTCGATCCGGGTCATGGAGCGCAGGGCAGGCGCGCGCGAGCGCAGCCGTGAGAGTTCACCGCCGCCGGCCAGTGCATCGACGGCGTTCAGCACAAGGGCGCCATTGTCAGCTACGGCGCCGCCGCCTTCCGCAATGTAGAATTCGTCCGCAATGAAATCGGCGTCGGCGATGATGATGATCTCCGCGCTGCGTTCGCCGGCGCGGATGTGTTCGGCGGCAACAGTGTCGCCGGGCGCATCCGCTCCGGGCGCGCCGCCCGGGAAGGCGGACACGAGCCGCCCGGAGACACGCATCGCCAGCGCCTGCGGCGCAGGCAAGCTCCGATAGGCGCGCAGCACATCCGCCGGCTGCATGTTGCGCGCGGCGGAGCCGGCGTCGATAAAAGAAGGGCTCGGGCCAGACATGATCAGCGGCGTCAGGGTAACCCCGTCAGGCGGCGAGTCTGGGATAAGGGCGCCTGGCGCGCCGAAATTGACGACGCGCATCAGATCGGCCGTAATCGGATCTTCGCGGTTCATGGACCCGGCCGGAATGCCGATGAAGAGCGGGTGGGCCAGTTCCTCGACGAGGCCGCGCGCGGTCTCCACCGGAACCGGCAGGGCATAGGCGGCGTCAGCCAGTGCGTCCGGCGACAGCTCCACGCCCCAGGCGCGCCCCAGGCGTCCGAGACCTGACCGGGCGAGCTCATTGCCGGCGCCGAACACATCGCCTGTCACGGCCGTTTTTGCGGCGGGATCGACCAGGAAAACGGCCCGCCCGCCGCGAAGCAGGTATTGGTCAATCAGCCATTCCTGCCGGCTCGTGAGCGGCGCCGGATGGGCCACAAGCAGCACGTCCAGATCATCTGGCAAGGCGCTGAAGTCATCGGCTACCGTTTCGAGTTCGAAACTGCGCGCAAGGTCCTGCAGCAAGATGTACCCTCCGGCCGGATCCGGCGCGGACATGCCGGGCAAGGCGGACAGGACACCGACGCGCGGGGGCTCAGGATGGTTCAGCCGCGCAATCATCCGTGTCAGGTCATATTCCAGCGTCAATTCCTGCTCGGGGGCAAGGAAGGGCAGGATACGCACATCATCGACGGCGCTGCGTCCGATCACGCCAAAATAGAGCGGATCATTGCCGTTGGCCTCGATCGCGGAAATGCCGGCCGCCAGCGCTTCATCCTCGGCCTCGGAGAAAGGCGACGGATCAATCTCGCGCACGCGGATGCGCCCACCCGATTGCGATTCGTAAGTGGCCAGAAGCTCGCGCACCCGCGCCGCATGCGCTTGAACGGCGGGATACGCCTGCCCCGTGCGGCGGGCATACGCGAAAGTCAGGTCCACCGGCTCGCTGATCTCGGCCAGCGTCGTGCGCGTGGCGCGCGACAGCGTATAGAGCCTGCCATCGGTGAAATCGATTCGCGCGCCCGCCAGCAGTTTCTGCGCGGCAGTATTGCCCGCCAGCAGTATCACGCCGGCCAGCAGGGTAGAGAGCACAAGATAACGCCGCGTCTTCATGTTGCCGCCTCAGCCCAGCCTCTGGCGCGAGGCCCAGAGGCAATTGAGATAGACAAATGTCGCCGTGAATCCCGCGAAATAGGCAACTGCGCGCAGTTCCAGCACGCCGCGCTGGGCGCCTTCAAACTGCGTGATGAAGGAAAAGCGCGCGACCAGATCGGCAAAGCCGGTGCCAAACAGGCTCTGCACGCTCGACAGCACAAGCGGCCATCCGGCAGCGGTGAACACGAAGGCAATCACGACGCTGATCACGAAGGCCGCGACCTGGCTGCCCGTCAGCGCAGAGACGGCCGCGCCGATGGAGAGATAGGCGCCGGCCATCAGCAGGCTGACGAAATAGGTCAGCGCGATGGCGGTATTGTCCGGGTTGCCTAGGAAATTCACCGACACCCACATCGGCGCCGTGAGCATGAGGCCTGCAGCTGCAACCGTCCACGCCGCCAGCAGCTTGCCAAGCACGAGGCCCGGAATGCCGATCGGCAAGGACAAAAGTAATTCATCCGTTCCGCTCGCCCGCTCGTCTGCCCAGAGGCGCATCGCAAGCGCGGGCAGGAAAATCATGTACAGCCAGGGATGCCAGGCAAAGAAGGGCTGAAGGTCGGCCACGCCGGTATCGAAGAAACGGCCCGCCTCCCAAGTGAAGAGGCCCAGCGCCAACAGGAATACGGCAAGGAACACATAGGCCATCGGCGTCGCAAAGTATGCCGCAAGCTCTCGCCGATAGGTGGCGGAAAAGCCGCTCATCTGACGGGTCAGGAAATCCTTCACTGCGTTTCGTCCTCGACCTGATCTGTCAGCCGGCTGAAGGCGCCTTCCAGCGTTCCGTCCTCGGACTTCCGGGCAAGGCCGGCCGGCGTGTCATCCGCGATGATCCGACCCCGGTCGATCAGAACGGCGCGGTGGCACATCGCCGGCACTTCGGTCAGCGTATGGGTGGAGATGACGATCGCCTTGGTGGGCGCCATCCGGGCGATGAGGGCACGCACGGCGCGCTTCTGGTTGGGGTCCAGTCCGTCGGTTGGTTCGTCCAGGACCAGCACGGGCGGGTCATGCAGGATGGCGCCCGCAAGGCCCACCCGGCGCCGGTAGCCCTTCGAGAGGTCCCCGATCCGCTGGTGGCAGACGGTCAAGATCCGCGCATCGGCAATCGACCGGTCCACCGCGCTGGCCCGCTGGTTGCGGGGCAGGGCGCGCGCCTCGGCGAGGAAGCGGAGGAATTCCGGCGGCGTCATGTCCTCGTAAAGCGGCGCGCCTTCCGGCAGGTAGCCGAGTGCCGCCTGCGCAGCCCGCCGGTCGGAGAGGATGGATCTGCCATCAATCAGCGCGTCGCCCGCGTCCGGCTCCAGCACGCCCGCGATCATCCGCATCGTGGTCGATTTGCCCGCGCCATTGGGCCCGAGGAAGCCCAGCACCATACCTTTTTCCACGGTGAACGACACGCCGCGCACGGCCTGTTTCGCCCCGTAGGATTTCTCGAGCGCTATGACTTCCAGCATACCGTGCGGGTGCCTCACCTTCTGGCCGCTGCTGATAGACCGCTTGGCCACGCGCTTCCAGTGCGCAGGCTGCCAGATTACGCGGGATTTAGGCGCCGAACCGCGCCACTTCCTCGATCAGGCATTTGGCGGCGACGTCCACGATCCGGCCGCCATCGGCGGCATTGGACTGGGTCGGGTCCGATCCGATGCGGCCATCCGGGAAGTCGCGGCGGTAGCGAACGGCGTCGCTGATCGTGCCGTTCGGAGCGATTTTTGGGCTCAT